>ERZ1034992.531-NODE-531-length-20868-cov-5.416951_pt1 | contig 20868 bp, 19 predicted proteins | sample MGYA00520695_ERZ1034992 | MGnify/ENA primary metagenome ERZ1034992 (study PRJEB33766, sample SAMN09781778) | gut metagenome | biome: gut microbiome | host: Homo sapiens | place: Madagascar | study: EMG produced TPA metagenomics assembly of the PRJNA485056 data set...
AAACAGAAACAATCGGAATTTCTGTCAAAAAGATATTGATAGAGGTTCCCTTAAGGATATATGGAGAAAACAGAAAACTCCGGCATCCGAATACCCAGATATCCGGCGGACCGGGTGGGTATTCGCCGTCCACAGATATGCAATTCGCGGAAAACGCTTTTGCGGTCCACAGGAAACTGCGTTCGGGAACGGGAGCTGCGCAGAAAGACAATTTGGTCTGCCAGATTTGCACTGTCGGCAGAAAATCCGCCTGATATTCCCGACGCGGATAATCCGGGATGCCCTCCCGCAGCGAAGGATAACGGACGGGATCGCCGGGCAGAGTTCCGCAGAAAAAACCCAGCGACGGCTGTTGAACCGTTCTGCGGCATTCCGGCATCAGCTCGCGGAATTCATCACGCGTAGGATAACGCGTCCCATCCCTGAACAGCAATTCAATGCTGTCGTTGAACGATTCATTGGTTGTCTGCTGCGGATAAAAAATCCAGCTTCTCATCTGAGCCTCCATTCAGACACCCCGCAATGCCGGGTCTGCGGCACGGTAAAATTTTCCGGTTTCCGTTGAAGATGTCTGAAGTTTTTCGTTGAACCGGGTACTATAACACTTTTTCAGCCGTTTTCAAGACGGATATACCGGAAAGACAGACAAAGGAATCTGTGTTTTTACAGATGCCGGGGAGCTCCGTTTTTCAGCGCTGTAACCGATATTGCATTGAAAAAAACAGCAGGACAGCTTGATTTTTAACGAATTCATGGTAATATATCGAAAACAGTATATTGCCATTTATTTCAAAGGAGACATGCGCTATGAAAATCTACATTTTTGCCGACATGGAAGGCATCAGCGGAATCTGCGGTTCACAGTATGTTACGTCCGACGGCAGCCAGTATGCCGCGGGACGCCGTTACCTTACTGACGATGTCAACGCCTGCGCCGCCGCCTGTTTTGAAGCAGGAGCAACGGAAGTCGTGGTTCGCGACGGACACGGAGGCGGAACCAGCATTCTCTGGGATGAACTCGGACCGCACATCCGCCTGGTGCAGGGTCAGACTCCCGGCAAACGGTTCTACGGCATTGAAGGTTCCGACGGCGTGATTCTGCTGGGCTACCATGCCATGGCGGGTACGCGCAATGCGCTTCTGGAACATACCTATTCCTCCAAGGGCATCCAGAATATCTGGCTCAACGGAAAACGGGTCGGTGAATTTGCCGTTGACACCGCCATTGCTGGAGATTACGACATTCCGGTCATCATGACCAGCGGCTGCGACAAACTCTGTGCGGAAGCCTCGGCTTTCCTGCCGTCCGTGGTAACCTGCGAAGTCAAAAAATCCACGTCCCAGCAAGGAGCACTCCTGTTGCCGCGCGAAGAAGCCCATGCCCGGATCCGGGAAAAAACCATGCTCGCCATCGACCTCATGAAAGCCGGAGAAATCAAACCGGTCAAGTTCACTCCTGTTCAGCTCAAAGTCGAATACGTCGAACGGCACGAACCCCAGCTGGGATTGAGCGAAGACCGCACAGTGGAAGCCGAAGCCGATACTGCGGAACGCGCGTTCTGGCGTGTCTTCTGAATCCGGCAGACAGTTTGACGAATCATGAAAATCCTGTCCGAAAAAGAGGCTGTGCCTGACGCAGTGCAAATTCTGCGTCAGCCCGGCAGCGTGCTGCTGGTTCCGACGGAAACCGTGTATGGTCTGGTCTGCGCCTGGGAAGACACCGCGGCGCGGAAACGCATCTATGAATTGAAGCACCGTTCAGAAAACAAACCGTTCGCGGCATTCATTCCGTGCGTGGACGCCCTGCCCCCGGAAGCGACTTTGCCGGATGCCGCCCGGAAAATTGCCGAAGCATTCTGTCCCGGACCCGTTACGGTCATCGTGCCGGACCGCAGCGGCGGAACTTTCGGATTCCGGATTCCGGATCACCCGTTCATTACCAGTCTGCTGGCGGCTTACGGCGGAGCATTGGCTTCCACCAGTGCCAATCTTTCGGGAAAACCCGCCGCGCTCTGCATGGAAGACGGCTTGAACAGCATTGATGGAGAACCGGCTCTGGCTGTGGACGGTGGAGTCCTGCCCCCGGACTCGCTGGCATCCACGGTCATCATGGTCGGAGCGGATTCCTCCTGGAAAATTCTGCGGCAGGGTCCGGTTACCGAAGAGCAGATTCGGCAGACTGTGGACGCATAAGCGGAAAAATTTTCCATAAAAACAGAAAATATTTTTTGCAGCATGGAACTTTCCGGAATGTCCCCGGTCTATGCAAATACAGAACTTGCTTATTCCCGAAGCATTCTGTAAAACAACTCTCTCCTTTGTTGTCCCCCGTGTTATCCCGGCACGGGGGTTTTTTATTTGCGGCAGCTGTCAGGAATCCGAAAAAGGCAACGGAACGGCGGCAGTCTTATGCTCCCGGCGGAGTTTTTTTTGAGGGAAAAACAATAATTCCATTGATTTACATAAGATTGGAACTTGAAATTTCGAAAAAAGAATGTATCTTTCACAGAATATGTTTGGTTCCTAAAAAATTTTAAATATACAGGAGAGAACAGAGATGTTGAAGGAAATCACGAAGAAGGCCGCCTGCGCGGTGGTTCCGTGTCTTGACAAGGATTTCGTGCCTGCGGTTCTGTGGGATCGCGAATTCCGCAAAGCAGTACAGGCATCCGGCAAGAGCAAAAAGATTGTCATCGCGCTGGAAAGAACGCCGGAAAGTGTCAGTACCTTCGAAACTGTCGTGTTCGGCAATCCGACCGAAGATGAACGCGCGGCGAATATCCGCCACGTGGAACGTCTGGTCAAGGGGATGCTGTGGATGCGCGGCGGCTGGAAAGTGACCATTGCCGGAGATGATGGCGTTGCCGCCGATCTGGCGAAGATTTATTCCAAAACCGGTGAACGTGCATTCGATTACGAAATGATGAGCCGGATTTACTCCAACACCATGGAAATTGTCTCCTGTCCTCTGGCGGATGCCCCGAAAGCCGTTGAACCGACCAAACCGCTGGGACGTCACCTGGACGGCTGCCGTATCGGTTTTGACCTCGGCGGTTCCGACCGCAAGTGCGCCGCGCTCATCGACGGCAAAATCGTGTTCAGCGAAGAAGTTCCCTGGGATCCGTACTTCCAGAGCGATGTGAATTATCATAAAGACGGCATCAACGACACGCTCCGCCGTGCCGCCGCCAAACTTCCGCGCGTCGATGCCATCGGCGGCAGCTCCGCCGGCGTCTACGTGAACAACCGCGTCCGTCTTGCCTCGCTGTTCCGCGGCATTCCGCAGGATCAGTTCGAAGACAAAGTGAAAGATCTGTTCCTCGAAATCGGCAAGGAATGGGGCGTTCCGTTTGAAGTGGTCAACGACGGTGAAGTAACCGCGCTGGCTGGCTCCATGGAAATGAATTCCAACAGCGTGCTGGGCATCTCGATGGGAACCAGCGTGGCGGGCGGCTATGTGAACCCGGACGGCAATATCACCGACTGGCTGAACGAACTGGCTTTCGTGCCGGTGGACTACCGCGAAGGCGCACCTGCCGATGAATGGTCCGGCGACCTGGGCTGTGCCGTTCAGTATTTCTGCCAGCAGGGCGTAGCGCGTCTGGCTCCGCTTGCCGGCATCGAACTGCCCAAGGACATGAAGTTTGCCGAACAGCTCAAAGAAGTTCAGAAACTGATGGAACAGGGCGATGACCGGGCTCGTCAGATTTATGACAGCATCGGTGTCTGCTTCGGTTACACGATTGCGCGTTACTGCGAATTCTACAACATTGAAAAGCTGCTGATTCTCGGACGTGTTACCACTGGTAAAGGCGGCGACATCATTCTGGCGCGCGCCGCCGATGTGCTGAAAGCCGAATTCCCGGAATACGCAAGCAAGATCGAATTCCGGATTCCGGACGAAAAATCCCGCCGCCATGGTCAGGCTGTGGCTGCGGCAAGTCTGCCGGTTATCTGATCGGAGACCGTGTCATGAACAAACCCGCACTGCTGGTGCTGGCCGCTGGAATGGGAAGCCGGTACGGAGGATTGAAACAGATCGATCCGGTCGGACCCTCCGGCGAAATCATTCTGGACTACTCCATTTATGACGCACTTCAGTGCGGATTCGACAAAGTCGTATTTGTGATCCGCCGGGATATTGAAGCGGTGTTCCGGGAACAGGTCGGGGCTAAATGGGAAAAACGGATGCAGGTGGAATATGCGTTCCAGGATCTGGACAAACTGCCTGCGCCGTACACTCTCCCCGCCGGACGCACCAAGCCCTGGGGAACCGGACACGCCATCCTTTCCGCCGCAGACAAACTCAACGGTCCGTTTGCGGCAATCAATGCGGACGATTTTTACGGGCGCAGTGCTTACGCCCTGCTGGCTCAGGCATTCGCCGTCAATCCGGAACCGCGGAAACGCCATTTTATGGTAGGTTTCACCCTCCGGAACACACTCTCTGAATTCGGAACGGTTTCACGGGGAATCTGTGAAACCGATGCAGACAGGCTGCTGACAGAAGTCGTGGAAAGAACCGACATTCTCCCTGCGCCGGGCGGCAAAGCCCGTTTTACCGATGCAGACGGAACAGTTCATCCGCTGACGGGCGATGAAATTGCTTCGATGAACTGCTGGGGTTTCATGCCGTCTATTTTTGATGAGCTGGGCGGTCTGTTCGAGGAATTCCTTTCCCGCCGCGGCACGGAAATGAAGTCGGAATTCTATATTCCGTTCGCAGTCAGCGAATTGATTCACCGGCAGAAAATATCCGTCCAGGTGCTGACCAGCACGGATTCATGGTTCGGAGTTACCTACCGCGAAGACAAGCCGATGGTACAGAAATCAATCCGGGATCTGGTCGCCGGCGGAATCTATCCCTCGCCACTGGAGTGATTCCCGTATGGAAAGTTTCATGCGAAACATCGCCGCAAATTTCTGTATTGACCATTCCGGCCTGGTCGAAGTCAAACCTTTCGGCAGCGGACATATCAACAATACGTTCCGCGTGGTGTTCTCCATCGACGGCAAAGAAGGCCAATATATATTTCAGCGGATCAACACCCGCGTTTTCCGGCATCCGGATCAGCTGATGGAAAATATCACCCGTGTACTGAAACATGCAGGAGAAAAACTGGGCGTCCAGCCGGACAGCGAACGCCGCTGCATTCATCTGGTTCCGGCACGGGATGGACGCATGTATTATTCCTGCGGCGAAGAATGCTGGCGTTCCTACCATTTCATCAGCGACGCCCGTCCCTGTGAAGTGCTGGAAAATGAAGAACAGGCGTATCAGGCGTCCAAAGCCTTCGGAACATTCCAGCATCTTCTGGCGGACCTGCCGGGCAAACGGCTGCATGAAACCATTCCGGATTTTCACAATACGCCATCTCGTTTTGCCGATTTCATGCGGGCTGCGGCGAAGAATCAATGTCATCGTGCTGCGCTCTGCCGTCCGGAAATCGAATTTGCCAAAGCCAATGCCTGGATCGCGCCGGTGCTGCTGGAGCTTCAGCAGAAAGGCGAACTGCCGGAACGCATTACCCATAACGACACCAAACTGAACAACGTCCTGCTGGACGAACATACGGGAGAAGGACTTTGTGTGATTGATCTGGACACGGTGATGCCGGGACTTTCCCTGTATGATTTCGGCGACATGGTGCGTTCCAGTGTCAGCCCCGCCGCCGAAGACGAAACGGACCTGTCGCGGGTTCAGGTGCGGCTCAATGTATTCCGTGCGCTGGTCAAAGGATTTCTGGAAGGAGCGCAGGGCTGTCTCACCCGCAGGGAAATCGAAATGCTGCCGTTCGCGGGAATCCTCATCACCTATGAAACCGGACTGCGTTTTCTGACCGATTATCTGGAAGGGGATGTGTATTTCCGGACGAAACGCGAAAATCATAATCTGGATCGCTGCCGCACGCAGTTCACTCTGGTGCAGCGTCTGATGGAAAAAGAAGACGAACTGAATGCCATTGTAAAGGAATTTTTGAAATGAAACGGATTTTGGTAACCGGCGGTGCCGGATTCATCGGCAGTCATATTGTGGAACAGTTTCAGGGAAAATGCGAAATCCGGGTGCTGGACAGTTTCCGCACGGGACGGCGCGAAAATCTCAACGGGCTGAACTGCGAACTGATGGAAGGCGATGTCAGCTGCCGCTCCACAGTCGCGGAAGCCGTTCAGGGCGTTGATTACATTTTTCATCTGGCGGCACTGGTGAGTGTACCGGAGTCCATGGAAAAAATTGTGGAATGCAATAAAATCAATACGGAAGGAACCATTATTCTGCTGGAAGAAGCCGCGAAAGCCGGTGTAAAGAAACTGGTGTTAAGCACATCCGCCGCCAATTACGGCGACAATCCGGTTTCACCGAAAGTGGAAACCATGACCCCGGAACCGAAAAGTCCGTATTCCATCACCAAGCTCGACGGAGAATATTACTGTGCCATGTTTACCGCGACCGGACGTCTTCAAACCGCCTGTCTGCGCTACTTCAATGTGTTCGGTCCGCGGCAGAATCCGAAAAGTGCATACGCGGCGGCTGTACCGATATTCATCACTAAAGCTCTTGCGAATGAAGATATTACGATTTTCGGAGACGGTGAACAGACCCGTGATTTTGTGTTTGTGAAAGACATTGTTTCCGCCAATGCATTCATGGCGGAAAATCCGTTCACCGGGGTTTACAATGTGGCATATGGCGGAAAAATGACCATCAACACGCTTGCCCGGATGATTATAGACATTCTGGGTTCGAAATCGAAAATTGTGTATCTGCCGGAACGTCCGGGAGATGTGAAACATTCGACTGCCTGTGTAGACAAACTGCTATCCACCGGCTTCAAACCGTCGTGGGATTTCCGCCGCGGTCTGGAAGTTACGGTTCGGAGTTATGTTGAAGCAATGAAAGCACAGTCATGACTGTGTTCCCTATTACCCTATAATACAAGGAGATATGAACATGTTGAAAAACAAGAATCTGGTGTTTCTCGGCCCTCCGGGAGCCGGCAAAGGCACATTGTCTGAAGTTCTGCTTCAGAATGAAAAACTGGTGCATATTTCCACCGGAGACATTCTCCGCGCGGAAATAGCCGCCGGCACGGAGTTGGGCAAAAATGCCAAAGCGCTGATGGATCAGGGCAAACTGGTACCGGATCAGATTGTGGCGGATATGGTTGCCGCGCGTCTTTCCCAGCCGGACTGCGAAGCCGGTTTCATTCTGGATGGTTTCCCGCGCACCGTCGCCCAGGCGGAACTGCTGGAAAAATCCGCCAAGAAAATCGGCCGTGAACTGGACAAAGTCGTGCTGTTCGATGCTCCGCGCGAACTGCTGATTCAGCGTCTGACCGCCCGTCTGACCTGCCGCAAATGCAAAGCCAGCTTCAATAAAATCTTTGCGAAACCCGCGAAGGAAGGCGTCTGCGACCATTGCGGCGGCGAACTTTTCCAGCGGTCCGACGACTCTCTGGAAACAGCACAGAACCGTCTGAAAGTCTATGACGAACAGACTGCTCCGCTGATTGACTATTACCGGAACAACGGTCTGCTGGCCGCGATCGACTCCTCTCTGCCCAAAGCGCAGGGTTATGCGGCGCTGCTTGCCGTACTGAATGCGTGAATAAAATGAGAGAAGATTATATTCTTCACACGCCCGCGGAGATCGAAAAGATCCGCCGCGCAGCCAGGATGGCGGCAGAAGCCCGCGAACATATCTGCCGGATGGTCCGGTCCGGTATGACGACCTGGGATCTGGATGAGCTTGCCGGCGAAGTGATCCGCTCGATGGGCGGAGTGCCGACTTTTCTGAACTACCGCGGTTATCCGGGGAACATCTGTATTTCCCTGAATGACGAAGTGGTGCATGGCATCCGCAGCAGGGAACGCTTCATTCTCAAAGGGGATGTGGTCAGCGTGGACGTGGGAGTATCGTTTGAAGGCGGTGTCGGCGACACGGCGAAGACGATCTACGTGCATGACGGCGACGATGTTCCGGAAGACATCGAACGTCTGCTGAAATTCACGGAAAGTTCGCTGGAATGCGGACTTGCCGCAGCGCATCCGGGCGGATACGTCCAGGATATTTCCCGTGCAGTGGAAATGGAAGCCAAGCGCGGACACCTGGGCATTGTGGAAGAATATGTGGGACATGGCTGCGGGACACGGCTGCATGAGCCGCCGGATGTGCCGAACTATGTCCAGCACCGCCGGGGACCGCAGCTGCGTCCCGGCATGGTGCTTTGTGTTGAACCGATGCTCAATCTCGGTTCAAAAAGAGTGTATGTTGAAGGTGACGGATGGACGGTGCGAACCCGCGACGGGGAGCCTTCCGCCCATTTCGAGCACATGATTCTGATAACGGAAACTGGAACGGAGGTATTAACTCGTGTCTAAGGATTTGATCAAAGTCGAAGGCGTCGTCAAAGAACTGCTGCCGAACACCATGTTCCGGGTGGAACTCCCGAACAAACACAGTGTCCTGGCCCATATCAGCGGGAAAATGCGGCTGAATTTCATCCGCATTCTGCCGGGTGATACGGTTACGCTGGAAATTTCACCATATGATTTGACCAAAGGCAGGATTATCTTCCGTCAGAAATAACTTTATTCCGAGGTAAACATGAGCCGCACTTCCGTGACCAAGACCAATGCCATCCGGCTGCTGGAAAGTGCGGGAATTTCCTTCACCGCGTATGAATACCCCGTCGATGACGGACGCATCGACGCCAAGTCGATCGCCGAAAAAATCGGCCGCAGTCAGGACGAGGTTTTCAAAACGCTGGTGGCGGAGTCTCCCGCCCATGAACATTTTGTGTTCGTGGTTCCCGCAGCAGGTGAACTGGACTTGAAAAAAGCGGCTCATGCTTCCGGACAGAAAAGCATAGAAATGATTCCGCAGAAACAGCTGTTTCCGCTGACCGGATACATTCACGGAGGCTGTTCGCCCGTCGGAATGAAAAAACTGTTCCCGACTTTCATTGATGAGACAGCCATTCTGTTTGATACCATCTGCGTCAGCGGCGGCAGAGTCGGGCTGAACCTTGCCATTGTGCCGGACGTTCTGCGGGAGTTTGTCCACGCTGAATTTTATGACCTGACGAAAAGCTGAACCTTTTTAGTCATTCCGGCTGTTCTTCCGCTTGCTTTTTTCTTTTTTAGAGTTATTGTTAGATATCAAAGACGAGGAACTGCGGATTATGGAAAAACTGCTGCTGAAAATCAAGGAACGCAAGGCGAAAATCGCCTTGATCGGTCTGGGATATGTCGGACTGCCGCTGGCAGTGGAATTCGGCAAATATTACGACACCGTCGGATTCGACGTGAAGCAAAGCCGTCTGGACGCTTTGCGCCGCGGGGAAGACCCGACGCTGGAAACCTCCCCGGAACAGCTGACGGCGGCAAAGTATCTGCGCTACACGGATCAGCCGGAAGATCTGCGCGGACGCGACATTTATATTGTTACGGTTCCGACGCCTGTCGACAAATACAAACGCCCGGATCTTTCCCCCCTGCACCGTGCCTGTGAAACTGTCGGTTCCGTATTGGCGCCGGGTGCGCTGGTCATCTTTGAAAGTACTGTCTATCCAGGCTGCACGGAAGAGGAATGTGTCCCGGTTCTGGAAAAATTCAGCAAGCTGAAATTCAACCGTGATTTCTTTTGCGGTTACAGTCCGGAGCGCATCAATCCCGGCGACAAGGAACATACTCTGACCCGGATTCTGAAAATCACTTCCGGTTCCACCCCCGCCGCCGCAGAAGCAGTGGATGAACTGTACCGTTCCATTCTCCAGAACGGGACTTACAAAGCCAGTTCGCTGAAAGTGGCGGAAGCGGCAAAAGTCATTGAAAACTCCCAGCGTGATCTGAACATAGCCTTTGTCAACGAACTTGCCAAAATTTTTCATCTGATCGGAATCGACACGCAGGAAGTGTTGGCGGCAGCGGGAACGAAATGGAATTTTCTGCCCTTCAAACCGGGACTGGTCGGCGGGCACTGCATCGGAGTTGATCCGTATTATCTGACCCATAAAGCGCAGGCGCTGGGATATCTGCCGGAAGTGATTCTGGCAGGACGCCGCATCAATGACGGCATGGGCAAATATATTGCCGCGGAAATTGTCAAGCTGATGATCCGCAAGGAACGCAAGATTTACGGTGCGCGTGTGCTTCAGCTGGGCATCACCTTCAAGGAAAACTGTCCGGACATCCGCAATTCCCGTGCCGCCGATGTGGCGTACGGCTTGCAGGAATTCGGCTGCCGGGTAGACATCTGCGACCCGTGGGCTGATCCGGAAGAAGTCCGCCGGGAATATCAGCTGAATTCGTTCCACACTCCGGATTCATCCATTCCGTACGATGCCGTGGTTCTTGCCGTGGCGCACCGGGAATTTCTTGAACTGGACGCGGCGGCATTGAAACAGCCGCACACGGTACTGTATGACATCAAAGGAATCCTGCCCCGCGGGCTGGTGGATGGACGGCTCTGATGATGAATCCGGCAAAAATACTGGTTACAGGCGGTGCGGGATTCATTGGTTCGCATCTGGCGGAAACCTTGCTGAATCAGGGACATACGGTTATTGTTCTGGATAATTTCTCTACCGGCAAACGCGAAAATCTGGCATCTTTTCAGAATCATCCGAAATTCACACTGATTGAAGGGGACATCCGTGATCTGCCGACCTGCCGCCGTGCGGTTGAAGGCGTGGATTATGTTCTGCACGAAGCCGCGCTGGGTTCGGTTCCGCGATCCATCAAAGATCCGCTGACCTCGCTGGAAGTCAACATCATGGGGTTTGCCAAACTGCTGACCGCCGCCCGCGACGCCGGCGTCCGGCGTTTTGTTTATGCGTCCAGTTCATCAGTTTACGGAAGCGACAATGCGCCGGTCAAAACCGAAGACTGCACAGGAATGCCGCTTTCCCCGTATGCCGTCACCAAGCAAACGGACGAACTGATTGCGCTCAATTTTGCCGCACTTTACCGGATGGAAACGATCGGGCTGCGCTATTTCAATGTGTTCGGTCCGCGTCAGGATCCCAACGGGGCGTATGCCGCGGTGATTCCGAAATTTGTGCAGGCAATCCGGAAACATGAACCGCCGGTCATTTTCGGCGACGGAGCCAACTCGCGGGACTTCACTTTTGTCGAGAATGTAGTGTCCGCCAATCTGCTGGCATTGTCTGCGGACAGCCGCGCAGTCAATCAGGTTTACAATATTGCCTGCGGAGCGTCCACAACGCTGAATGAACTGTTCAGTCTGCTGCGTTCTGCCATTGCGCAGGATGATCCTGCGGCAGCGGAAGTGGAAGCGGTTCATGCCGAACCGAGAACAGGCGACATTGCTCATTCACTTGCCGACATCTCTCGGGCGCGAGAAATGCTCGGTTATCAGCCGCGCTGGACCGTTCAGGAAGGAATCCGGCAGCTGATTGCCAGTTCTATGTCTCAAAAAATCACTCAATAAAACAAAAAGGAATGAAAATGAATTTTTTTCTGAACCAGATACTGAAGTTTATTTTTCTGCTGACGCCGTTTTTTGTGCTGTCCATGTTTCTATCCATGACGCAGGACTGGGAAACACGTCAGAAACGGATGCTCGCCCTGCGGGTGGGCAGTGCGGCATTTGCCATCTGCACCGTACTGCTGTTTTTCGGACGCTACATTTTCGATGCCTTCGCCATCACGCTGGATGCGTTCCGTATCGGCGGAGGGGCTTTGCTGTTTCTGTCTTCTGTCGGACTGGTCAACAGCAATGTTACCGATAAAAAAGAAGTCAAAGTGCAGGACGGCAATTCCCGGAATCCGCTGGCGAATGTCACCAATATTGCAGTGGTTCCGCTGGCAATTCCGGTAACCGTCGGACCGGGAACCATCGGTGCGATTCTGGTTATCGGTGCGGAATCGGCAAGCATTCAGGCGCAGCTGATTTCGCTGGCGGCAGTGGCGGGCGCGCTGCTCATTCTCACCGCCATGCTGTGGGCGGCGTCATGGGTGGAACAGAAACTCGGCCGTCATGTCATTATCATATTCAGCAAGCTGACCGGTTTGATTCTGGCGGCGATGGCCGCGCAGATGATCTTCACCGGCGTCCGCGGATTTCTTCTCTGAACAATTGAACTGACGGAGTTTTTTATGTCTGCATCAGTAACCATCACCGGATTATCCAAAACCTACCAGAAAGGCAGTCCGGTTCTGCTGCCGCTGAATCTGGAAATCAAAGCGGGGGAACTTTTTTTCCTGCTCGGACCTTCCGGGTGCGGCAAATCCACCCTGCTCCGCATGATTGCCGGTCTGCTGGAACCGACATCCGGAACGATCTGTTTTGACGGACAGGACATCACGGCGCTGCCGCCGGAAAAACGGCAGACCGCCATGGTATTTCAGAATTACGCGCTGTGGCCGCATCTTTCCGTATTCGAAAATGTGGCATTCGGTCTGCGCGCCGCTCATCTGCCGAATGCGCAGATCAAAGAAAAAGTCATGGACGCGCTGAAACTGGTCCGTATGGAAGCGTATGCGGAACGGCGGGTTCCTTCTCTTTCCGGAGGACAGCAGCAGCGGGTTGCGCTGGCACGAGCCGCGGCAGTTTCCCCGCGTGTTCTGCTGCTGGATGAACCGCTTTCCAATCTCGATGCCAAGCTCCGGGATGAAATGCGGCTGGAAATCAGCCGTATCTGCAAAGAACGGGCACTGACTGCAATCTATGTTACGCACGACCGCCGGGAAGCGCTCAGCATGGGCGACCGCATCGCTCTGCTGGACAAAGGAATCATTCAGCAGATCGGTTCGCCCGTTGAACTGTACAGAAAACCGCGCAACCGTTTCGCCGCGGCGTTTCTGGGCGGCGTCAATTTTCTCGAAGGGAAAACGGACGGCAAACTGTTCAAGACAGCACACGGCACCTTTGAAACCAACGGAATGACGGGCAGAACTCTGCTGATCCGTCCGGAAGCCGTTACGGTGCAGAAGGGAAAAACAGCGGAAGGCTGCAACTGTCTGGAAGCGAATTTCGTGTCCGGCACATTTCTGGGGGAACGCTCCGAACTGCAATTCCGCACCGATGACGGTTTTCTGCTGGATGTAACGGCTTCCGCATATGAAGAATTCGTTCCCGGCGAACGCTGTCTGCTCCGGGTTGAGCCGCGCGATCTTTCACTGCTGGAGGATTGACCGTGAAAAAAAGGATTCTGCTCGCCCTTGCGCTGCTGCTGGCAGTGCTGGCTCTGCCGTTTCTGCTGCGGACTTCTGAACATCCGCTGGCGGAACTGTTGAGCGGACACGATACCCTGATCATTATTTCCGCGCACTCCGAACCGATGAAATTCGAACTGGAACGCGCGTTCCGGGAGTATTACAAAAAACGTTTCGGCAGGGACATCGCCATCGACTGGCGTACACCCGGCGGCACTTCGGACATTGTCCGCTACATAGCCGACCGTTTCAAAGCGGAATTCCGCCACGCCTGGGAATCCGATCCGGACAATCCGCCGTGGAATGCGGATATTGCTTCGGCGTTCGACAATCCGAACATACAGCGCGACCCGAAGGCCTCGAAGGAAGCCCTGCTGGCACGGAAAAAATTTCTGAAGTCCGATGTCGGCATCGGCATTGACCTGTTTGCCGGCGGCGGCACCTTCGACCAGGGACGCCATGCCCGCTGCGGCTATGCGGTAAACGGCGGATTACAGCAGCGGCATCCGGAATATTTCCGTCCGGAAATCATTCCGCATTCTTTCGGCGGGGACGAAATCTATGAAAAAGACGGCAAGTATTATGGAGTCTGCCTTGCTTCGTTCGGAATCTGTTACAACGTTGACCGTCTCCGCGAATTGAGCAGTCTCACCGATCCGCCGCGCCGCTGGCGGGATCTGGGCAAAGGCGTTTTCTTCAATCAGGTGATTGCCGCCGATCCGACGAAATCCGGTTCCGCGAACAAATGTTTTGAAATCATTCTCCAGCAGGAAATGCACGAAGCTGTCGTGCCGCGCAACGCCGCCAAACCGTCTGCGGAACAGCTGGACCGCGGCTGGGCAAACGGGGTAAACCTGATCAAACGCATCATTGCCAACACCCGGACCATTACCGACAGTGCGGGCAAAGTTACCCGAGATGTGGCTGCCGGCGAAGGAGCGCTCGGCATGGCAATTGATTTCTACGGGCTGACCGAACAGGAATGGAATGAATTTCAGACCGGCGGGAAACCGGTCATCCGTTATGTTGCGCCGGAAGGAGGCACGGCAGTTTCCGCCGACCCCATTCAGCTGCTGCGCGGAGCTCCTCATAAACAGGAAGCCCATGCGTTTCTGGATTTCATCATCGGCGCCGAAGGACAGAAACTGCTGGATTTCAAGACCGGCACTCCCGGCGGACCGGTCAAATATGCACTGCGCCGTTCTCCGGTACGCAAAGACATGTATGCGGAAAAATACCGGCAGTTTCGGGCGGATCCGGACTATTTTCCTTACGAAGCCGGCAGTTCCTTTGTTTACCGGCCGGACTGGACCGGACGCTATTTTTCCATGATCCGGCTGCTGATCCGCTGTGTGGCGCTGGATGTCCAGGACGAACTCCGGGCAGCGTGGAAAGCGATTCTTCAGGCGGGCGGACCGGAAAAAGTACCGCAGGCGTATGCGGAGTTCTGCCGCCTGCCGTTTGCCTATCGGGATGCGGCGGAAGCGGCATCCCAGCTCCGGGTGTCGCGCAGCCGTTCGAAAGTGGAGATCGCCGCGATCTGCCGGCAATGGAGCGACGATGCCCGGCAGCAATACCGGAAAGCGGCGGAACTCGCCGGAAAGGGGAAATGAATCATGCTGAAACTGTGTAAAATATTCTGTTTTCTGCTTCTGCTGGCTTTCTTTGCCGTGTTTCTGATTCTGCCGGTGTTCACCGTGGTGGAGGAAGGTCTGCACTGGAAACTGCTGCGGGAAGTATTTGAGAACCGGCTGTATCTGGACGGTCTGCGCAACTCGTTCCTGATTGCACTGACCACCACGGCGATGGTCTTTGTGATTTCCCTGCCGCTGGCTCTGATTTATGACCGGTATGAATTTCCGGGCAAACAGCTGTGCAGTCTGGCGATGATGCTGCCGATGATTCTGCCGCCGTTTGTCGGTGCGCTGGGCTTTCAGCAGATTCTGGGACATTTCGGAGTTGTCAACACCATTTTGACTTCGCTGGGCGGTTCCCGGATTGATTTTCTGGGCGGCAGCGGACGGTTCTGGTCGGTCTGCTTCATCATGGCATTGCACCTGTACCCGATTCTGTATCTGAATCTGGCAACTGCTCTGGGCAACATTGATCCGGCGATGAATGAAGCGGCGGCGAATCTGGGTGCTTCGCGCTGGCGGCGGCTGCGGTACATCACCCTGCCCCTGCTGAAACCGGGAATACTGGCAGGTGGGAGCATTGTGCTGATCTGGAGTTTCACGGAGCTCGGCACGCCGCTGATGTTCGGCTGCACCCGCACGACCGCGGTTCAGATTTTCAACGGACTGACCGAACTGGAAACCAATCCGCTTCCCTATACGCTGGTGGTGGTGATGCTGGCGCTGGCTCTGGCAATGTATCTGTTTTCCCGCTGGGTGCTGCGGACAGGAGAAGGAGCGGCTGCGGTCAAAGGCACTATGGCGAATCCGGGGAAAAAAGCCAAAGGTGCAATGAAACTGATTGCGCCGGGTGCATTCCTGCTGGTCACGTTTCTGGCGGTTCTGCCGCATATTGCCCTGATTCTGACCGCCTTCTCGCGCAACTGGTACGGCACGGTTCTGCCGGAACACTTCACCCTGGTGCATTTCGAAAATGCGCTCTCGCATAAAATCGTCATTCCGAGTATCGTCAACAGTCTGAAATATTCTTCGCTGGCTATGCTGTTCGCACTGGCGGCGGGACTGCTGATTTCGCTGGCGGCAGTACGCTGGCGTTTCCGTTTTTCCTCGCTGCTGGATCTGCTGGCAATGACCCCGCTGGCGGTGCCGGGAATCGTGATTGCTTTCGGTTTTCTGGGCATGTCGGTCAAGTACAGCTGGGCGCGGGAACTGTTCAATCCGGTTGACAATCCGCTGCTTCTGCTGGCGGCGGCATACGCGATCCGGCGTCTGCCCTACGTGGTGCGCTCGGTTTCGTCGGGGTTGGAACAGACTCCCGAAGAGCTGGAAAACGCCGCGAGGAACATGGGCGCGGGACCGTTCCGCACCTTGCAGAAAATCACTTTTCCACTGATTACAGCCAATCTGGTGGTGGGCGGTTTGTTTGCTTTCAGCTTTTCCATGCTGGAAGTGTCGGATTCCCTGATTCTGGCGCAGAAGGCGGTCTTTTACCCGATTACACGGGCGATTTTTGAATTGTCGCAGATTCTGGGTTCCGGACCGGTTACCGCCTGTGCGTTCGGGGTCTGGACCATGCTGTTCATGGCGTCGGCTCTGGGCGCGGCGGGAATTCTGCTGGGACGCAAGATCGGGGCAATCTTCAGGATGTAACGGTTCCCGGCTTGCTTTTTCCGCCGGAAGTGATAAATTAGCTGAATATTTGAAAAATGCAAATAAGGAGTAAACGAAATGTCGGACTACGGATACGTTGACCTTCAGATCAACGGCAACTACGGGGTGGATTTTTCAGATCCGGAATTGACCGGAGAAATGTTTCTTACGGCGGCAGAACACATTTTCGCCAGCGGCACGGAACTGTTCCTGCCGACGATCGTCACCAGTTCCAAGGAAGTTTATCTGCGGAACCTGGCGGTGATCCGCGGAGTCTGCGAATCGCACGGTTTCCTCAAACAGGTTCCCGGCGTGCATCTGGAAGGACCGTTCATTTCCCGCGAACCGGGAGCCGTCGGCGCGCATATCCCGGAATATGTGATTGAACCGGACTGCGCATTCTTTGACGAAATCATGGACAAATCCGGCAATTACGTCAAACTGCTGACCGTTGCGGCGGAGGTTCCCGGCATTGACACGCTGATCCGCCATGCCGCGGACAAGGGCGTAGCGGTCTCCTGCGGACATCAGCTCGCCGATTCCAAAGATCTGGCAAACGCCGCCAAAGCCGGCGCCAGACTCCTGACCCATCTCGGCAACGGCTGTCCCAACCTGATCAACCGCCATAACAACATGATCTGGGCTGGCATGGCAAACGATGACCTCACCGCCATGATCATCACGGACGGACATCATCTCCCCGCGGATCTGATCAAGTGCATTGTCCGGGTCAAAGGCGCGGAACGGATCATTGTTACCAGCGACGCCGCGCCCATCGCCGGCTTCCCGCCGGGACGCTACAACTGCTGGGGCAATGACGCGGTTCTGGAACCGGACGGTCTCTTCCACAATCCGGAAAAAGGCTGTCTGGTCGGTTCCTCCGCCTCCATGAAGGATTGCGTGAATTACCTGCGCTCGCTGAATCTGCTGTCAGAAGAGGAATTGAAGATGGTCTCCCGCACCAATCAGCTGAAAATGATCGGCTGTGAACTTTAACCCGTTACCCCACGAGGTGTTCCGAATGAAAACCATTCACGTTTCCGTTGCAGGATGTTCGCTTGCGGATTTCCTGTATGCCGATATCGACTTCACCGCTCCGGCTTTCCGGAAATGCGCTTCCCGGCGGGACGGCGACGGCGGTCTTCAGCCAGGCAAGCTGGTGTTCGCCGACTCACTGGAAAAACACATGTCCGAACCGTATGCCGGAATCCTCAAAGCCATTACCGGCGGCAAAGCTCCGGATGTGAAAAATCTCGGCGGACCCGCCATTGTCGGTGCCATCAATGCGGCGCAGATTCTGGCAGAAAAACCGGTGGAATTCTCGTTCTACGGTGCAACCGGCAGTGACGACTGCGGAAAATTCATCCGTTCCGTCATTGCGCAGACACCGCTCAACACCACTCATTACATCACGCTGGACGGCCCGTCTCCGTGTTCCGATGTGCTGTCCGACCCCCGCGCCCACAACGGCAAAGGAGAACGCACCTTCATCAACACCATCGGTGCCTGCTGCAATTACACCCCGGAGCGGCTGCCGGAATCTTTCTTTCAGGCGGATGTGGTCTGGCTCGGCGCAACGGCGCTGGTTCCTTCGCTGCACACTCACATGTCCGAACTGCTCCGCAAAGCCAAAGCCAACGGAGCCTTAACCATTGTCTCCACGGTGTTTGACTTCATCAACGAAGCGAAACATCCCGAACTCCGCTGGCCGATGGGCGACGGTGACGCATCTTATCCGCTGATTGACCTTCTGCTGGTCGACTGGGATGAAGCGGTCCGTCTCACCGGCGAATCCACGCTGGAAGGCATTCATGGCTTCCTGGCGAAATCCGGGGTTTCCGCATACGCCATCACTCACGGCGCAAAAGACTTCTATGTCTGGTCCGACGGCAGAGTTTTTGTCAAAACGGAACTGACTGTCCTGCCGGTTTCGGCACTGGTCGATGCCGATCTGGCGGCGCATCCGGAACAGCGCGGCGACACCACCGGCTGCGGTGATAATTTTGCGGGCGGATTTGCTGCATCCCTGATCGGTCAGCTGGCAGAAGGGAAAAAGCCCGGCACATTCAGTCTGACGGATGCTGCTGCATGGGCGGCGGCGTCCGGCGGTTTTGCCTGTTTCTGCATGGGCGGAACTTATCTGGAACAGCGTCCCGGCGAAAAAAGGGAAAAGCTCCAGCGTTATCATGACGCCTATTTCAGCCAGTTGTCATAACGATTATGCAGCCGCCGGTTTCCCCGGCGGCTTTTTTGTATTTGACAACGTTCCATTGGACAATGACCGGAGGTGAACGGAATGATTGGAAACAGACGCAAACGGTATTGGCTTTCCGGTTTTTACGCAGTCATATTTCTGCTGATTGCAGTCATGGTCTGGTATTTCTGCATTCCGCAGTTCCTTTACCCTGCGCTCCGGGGAAATGCGGTGAAGAACGCAGATTTTCTGGAAGGAACTTTCGAACTGCGCGTGAATCTGCCGCTGAACCGGAAAACACAGGTCCGCTATATGATTCCCGTCGACACTCACGGCAAACCGCTGTCTTCCGCCTCGCATATGGTGTTTTATGCGCCGTTCAACGGCGACGCCCCGCGTCTGCGCCGGGACCTGCCGGAATGGATCCGGAAAATTCCGGCGGAATACGGATTCAGTGTCTTCTCGCTCACTATCGAAGCGGACACCCAGTCCGTCACGAACCATGCGAAGTATTACATTTACCGGGAATGCGGCTGGTATGAACTGATTTTCCGCATCAAGGCGCATCTCGAAAAAGAATTTTCCCTGCGTCCGGAAAAACTGCTCATCACCGGCGAATCCTCCGGCGGCAGCATGGCGCAGCAGATGGCGGCGGCATATCCGCGGAAAATTGCGGCGGCGGCATGGTGCGGCGGCAGCCGTTACGTGCGCTTCCAGCAGCGCATCTCTGTTCCCATGCTGGCTCTGCACAACTGGGGCTGTTACGGTCTGGACTCAACCGCCGAACTGCTCCGCAATGCCGAAGAATACCGAATCCCGTTCCAAACCATGCAGACCCCCTCATTCCTGCGCCGCGGTTCATTCGAACACCATGCGGGTGGCGATACGGCATACCGTCTGATGTGTGCGTTTCTGGCGGATGCCGTCAATGGAACCAGTCAATTTCAGAAGCTTGCCGCACAGCTCCCGAACCAGGCGGTCAGCCAGATCGACCGGAAATATCCGGATTGGATAAATTTTCCGCCGGATCAGAAGCCCGTCCGGAATATCATTTACAGCGCAGATTCCCGGATGAGTCCGGTTCATTACAAAGATTTCTGTTATTATGCCGCCCTCCAGGGAAACGCGGTTTTTCTGCACCGCTCCGCTTCTGCCGGACAAAACACGATAAGTGTATTAAAAAATCAGCTGTCGCCCGTCCCCGTTCTGTTCATTGGCGAAACTACGGCGGCATCCGTTCAAATGTTGATACAATTATTTAATCAATCTGAAAACAAAATTCAGAAAGTTGTGCTGTTCAATTCTGCTCTTGACACCGTTCTGCCGGAAGAAATTCTCACTCTGGCAAAGCGTTTCCCGAACACAGAATTTCATTTGTATTATGCACAGCAGCCTGTGCTTGCGCAGGAAATACAGAACCTGAAAATACATCCTTACAGCCTCGAAAAAACAATGACGATTTTATTGCATGAAATAATGTAGGTTTTTCATTTTCCGGGACTTGACAAAACCAGATACTATGCTAAAGGTAATGAAGGATGTTGTATCTATCCTCATTTTAACTTGAAAGGGGTGAAATATGTATTGCAGGATTCTGAAAAGAATTTTCCTCACACTTTTTCTGTTTTCAATGCTGTCGAGTCAAGCGGCGGCAATATCATCACAACAGGCATGGAACATCCTCAATAAAGTCTGGACGTATATGACAACTACCGATCTGCGGCTTGGCATTATAGATGAAGATTATCATCGTGAATTCCCTGACTACTGTTATAAATTACATAATGGTATTCTGCGCAAAGAAATCGGCCGGGGATACGACAGGAAGGCAGTAATAATAGAGCTTTGTCCGCCAGCCATAGGTTACCGGTATTGGCATGAAGACAAAAATCTGCTGAGCTCTTCCGGGTGGCCTGCCGGCAACAAAATTCTGGCCATTCCGGCAGCATTTTTTGTCTGGACTACGGCGTTCTACGGCATGATCATTCCGGAACGTTTTCAAACCGGCACATATTCTTTGGAATCAACCTACTTTGAGGGACGCCCCGCCTATCTGTTCACCGCGCTGTACCCGGATATCGATACGGCACCGGAAAAAGTCCCCTTCAGCCATGTACGTAACATAAATCAATATTTCAATGAACGGGAAAATTTTCTGGATCAGCGTTATCCAGCCGGCACGATCCCGACCGGGCAGCAGGAATGGAT
>ERZ1034992.532-NODE-532-length-20864-cov-5.734826_pt1 | contig 20864 bp, 13 predicted proteins | sample MGYA00520695_ERZ1034992 | MGnify/ENA primary metagenome ERZ1034992 (study PRJEB33766, sample SAMN09781778) | gut metagenome | biome: gut microbiome | host: Homo sapiens | place: Madagascar | study: EMG produced TPA metagenomics assembly of the PRJNA485056 data set...
AAACGGGGGGAAACCGGTCCCTGCAGCGTGCGGAAACGGCAGGCATTCCACAGTTTGTTGGCGAAATTTCTGCCGATTTCGCATTTTTCGTTGGAGTACTGAATATCCATGCCGACCGGCGCAATATAAATAATGGAGAAACGCAGAGCGTCCGCTCCGTATTTGGCAATCACATCCAGCGGGTCGGGGGAATTGCCCAGCGACTTGGAAAGTTTCCGTCCGAGACTGTCGCGGATGATACTGGTGAAATACACATTGCTGAACGGATGCGTTCCTTTGAATTCGTAACCAGCCATAATCATGCGGGCGACCCAGAAGAAAATAATATCCGGACCGGTAACCAGGTCGTTGGTCGGATAGAAGAATTCCTGTTCCGGAGTATCCTTCGGCCAGCCCATGATGGAGAACGGCCACAGCCAGGAACTGAACCAGGTGTCCAGCACATCTTCTTCCTGACGCCAGCCATCGCCTTCCGGCGGATTCACGCCGACATACACTTCATCGGTTTCATCCTTGTACCAGGCGGGAATACGGTGTCCCCACCAGATCTGACGGCTGATGCACCAGTCCTGAATGTTTTCCATCCAGTGAAAATATGTTTTGGTCCAGCGTTCGGGATAAAATTTGATCGTGCCGTTGCGCACGGCTTCGATTGCCGGTTTGGCGAGTTCATCCATCTTGACGAACCACTGGTCGCTGAGCAGCGTTTCGATTTCCACGCCGCCGCGTTCAGAAAACCCGACATTGTGGACAATGTCTTCCACTTTTTCCAGCAGCCCGAGCTGATCCATTGCCTCGACACACTGTTTGCGGCATTCGTAACGGTCCAGTCCGGCAAATTTGCCGCAGACGGAATTCATGGAGCCGTCACGGTTCATCACGTTGATGAATTTAAGGTTATGCCGTTTGCCGACCTGATAGTCGTTGGGGTCGTGAGCCGGCGTGATTTTCACACAGCCGGTTCCTTTTTCCGGGTCGGCATGTTCATCTTCGATGATCGGAATCTGGCGATCCGTCAGAGGCAGGTTGACCGTCTTGCCGACCAGATGTTTGTACCGGGGATCATTGATCGGCACAGCAACAGCAGTATCGCCGAACATGGTTTCCGGACGGGTGGTTGCGACAACCAGATAGCCGGAGCCGTCAGACAGCGGGTAGCGGAAATGCCAGAACTTGCCTTTGACTTCCTTGTAGACGACTTCTTCGTCGGAAAGTGCGCTCTGCGCGGCGGGGCACCAGTTGACCATGCGTTTGCCGCGGTAGATATATCCTTTATTATAGAGCTGAACGAAAACCTGTTTGACTGCATCGGAAAGACCTTCATCCATGGTGAAGCGTTCGCGTTCCCAGTCGCAGGAAGTGCCGAGTTTGCGAAGTTGCTTGATGATGGTGCCGCCGTATTGTTTTTTCCAGTCCCAGACGCGTTCAATGAATTTTTCGCGTCCGAGGGTGCGGCGGTCGATTCCTTCTTTTTCGCGGAGAACTTTGTCCACTTTGCTTTCCGTGGCAATACCGGCATGGTCGGTGCCGGGGAACCAGCAGACTTCATCGCCGAGCATACGGTGCCAGCGGATCAGGATATCCTGCAGGGTATTGTTCAGAACATGTCCCATGGTGAGAATACCCGTCACGTTGGGCGGGGGAATCACGATGGAGTACGGTTTTTTCCCCGGTTTGGGTTCTCCGTGGAACAAACGGTTGGTCTCCCAGTAGGAATACCATTTCGCTTCAATGGAAGCTGGCTCATAGGCTTTGGGCATTTCTTCTTCAGACATAAAGATCGCTCCGGATAAGGTTTTCAGTCAAACCGATAATATACTGCAATTCGTGCTGATTACAAATTTTTTATCAAAAATATTGCCGGTTCGTCAAAAATACGGCAAAAATTTTCAAAAAAAAGCGGAATGATTTTTATATTACAGTTGATTTTTCCGCGTTCTGTGGCATATTACGGAATATTATGCCAGCTTAGCTCAGTGGTAGAGCTACGGTTTTGTAAACCGCCGGTCGTCGGTTCGAATCCGACAGCTGGCTCCATTTTACCTTATTCATTTTCATTTTAAGGAATCAACGGGAAGGATTTTTGTTATGCTTTCTTCATTGACCGCTTTTCTTGCGGGATTCGTCGCCGGCGGAATCGCCAGGGTTTCCGGACTCAGCCTCACCTGGAGCTGCATCATCGGTCTGCTGGTGCTGCTGGCTGTAACCATCTCCATTTCTTTCATCGTCCGCAGAAAAGTCAAACTGGTCAACGCACACATCCAGCAGGTCATGGAGGAAGTACAGCACAGAATCATGATGCGCCAGAACCAGTTCATGCGCCGTCCGATCGGGACTCCGCAGAGAATGATGCAGGAACTCGAAAAGGATCAGGCCGCCGGAATCCGCCGTGCCATTGACACCTGCAATGAATTCACGCCCCTCTTCCGCTGGAGTCCTCTCCTCGCCAAGCAGGTCAACACCATGAAAATGGCGTTCTACTTTCAGATCAAAGATTTCAAGATGGTCGACGAACTCATGCCGAAATGCATCTTCTTCGATCCGCAGTCCGTCTGCATAAAAATGGCGCGCATGTATATGCGCAAAGAGGAAGGCATCGACAAACTGTTCAAGAAAAAATGCCGCAATCTGAAAGACCCCGCCTGCATTCTGCCCTACTCTCTCTACGCCTGGATTCTGGTCAAGCAGGAACGCTATGACGATGCTCTGAAACTGCTGGTGGAATGCAAAAGAAAAACCGACAACGAAGTCATTGTCCGCAACTGGGAACACTTGGTCAATAAGAAATACAAGAATTTCTCCAACTCCGGACTGGGAGAAACCTGGTATGCGCTGGGACTGGAAACCCCGAAAATGCCGCGCGTTCAGCAGAATTTCCGTTACCGCTGAAACAGCCCCGCTGAATTGATTTCCGATCCCGGAAGCAGAGTCTGCCCGCCGGGATTTTTTCTGTCCGGAATCAGGGATCCAGCACCCGGTCCAGCCGCTGACAGCCGAACCGTTTTTCCAGCACCGTACTGCGGAATCCGAACCGTTCCTTCGTGCGTTCCAAATCCGCTTCACTGCCGCTGATAATATACTTCGGACCGGGCTGATCCTGCAAACGCACGGTCTTTGGACGGTTCAAGGTATCCGCCAGCAGAACGCCTTCCGGGAAATCCACCAGTCCTCCGGCAAAAACCAGCGACGGCGCATCTGCATCAAACGTGGCAAACACATGGAATCTTTCTCCATCCTCATATTTGTTTTTCAGATATGTCAGCAGACGGTTTGGGACAAAAGAAGACCGGGCATAATAAGGCGCAATAAAATCGTCCTGCCGCCCTTCCATATCATATAAAGCACTGCTGACGGCAGCCGCGCGTTCCTGAAAGAACAGCAGGCTGACTGAACCTTGAAGCAGAAACACCATGAAAATCCAGAGCTGGCGATGTTTCATCATTTTCAGGAACCCGTTCAGACTCTGCGCCAGCAGAAACAGCCATACCGCCAGCAGCGGAAAAAATACCCGCGGAAACGGCGGCACTTTCATGACACCATACGCCAGCGCCGGCAGCAGCAGGATCAGCAGTCCGCACAGACAGTTTCCCCGCCAGCGCGGCACTTTCCGCCAAAGCAGCAACGCTCCGGCAAAACAGAACATCAGCAGTCCGCATACAGGGAACAGCATTCCCGTACTGCAAGTATAAAATGCCGATGCCGCCGAATGCCACCCCTCACCTAACCGTATGCAGCCCATAAATTTATCATGAATCGGCAGATAAAACAGCAGCAGAGCAAAAAATGGTGCTGACAGCAAATATATACTCCGTTTTATACCGGTTCCGCCACGACGGATTCCCGCCGGCAGAAAATACAGCCAGACACCCGTCAGGGCGGCAAGATTGGTGGGCGCCGTGCCGACCGACAGCAGTGCCAACAGAAAATATCCCAGCTGATTCCGGAACCCGCCCCGCTGAATCACTTTTTCCGCCTGCTGCATCGCCAGCACCATCAGCAGAAAACCGAGCATGTATCCCCGCACGGCAGTTGCATAAAGCGCATAGACTGCACTGACCGCAAACGCTCCGGAAACCAGAATTCCGGCAAGAAGTCCGCAGGAACGGATCAGTTTTCTTGACAAAAGAAAAACCGCCGCCGCACCAAAAATCATCGGAGGAATCCGGAAAAAATAATAAGGGTAACTGCCCGCGGACGAAAGCAGGGAAAACCAGATTTTTTCCAGCAGAGTAAAGACAATATGATTGTTCGGAATTTCGTACGCAAAGTAAATCCGGGACAGCGGCAGCTTCATCAGCAGATTGACGGTCAGCACCTCGTCAAACCAGAGCATACGGAAGAGCAGAGACGCTCCGGAAAGCAGTGCCGCCGCACCCGCCGCCCACGGCAGAACATCGCGCCAGAAAACATGATCCGAAACAGTGTTACGCATGAAACAGCCTCATCATGGAATACTGCGCCGCTGCGCATCCAGCCAGAGCGGACGGGTTGCTATGCCGCCGGGAAACAGCCGGACATTCCGGTATGCGTCATTGATGACCACCAGACTGGAAGGCGAAAACAGAAACAGATATGGGGCTTCATTATGAATCAGCCGGTGAAATTCATGATACAGCCGGGTTCGTTCCGCAGGGTCAAAACACTGCCGGATTTTTTCAATCAGTTCATCTGCTTTCGGATTGACAAATCCGATATGGTTGCTGGAAGCCGGCTGATCCGCCTGCGACGAGTGCCACAACTGATACGGATCCGGTTTGAGCGTTCCGGTCCATCCCAGCAGACATGCTTCAAACTGTTTCTTTTCCAGACGCTGCACAAGAACCGACCATTCGATACCGAGCAAATCCATGCGTACCCCTGCCTTCTTCATGTCTTCCTTGATGACAGGAAGCATTTTCTGAAAAGACACCGATGTATTGGGGTACACCACGGTGAATGCCAGTTCCCTGCCGTCTTTGCGGAGAATACCGTCCTGCCCCTCTTTCCAGCCGGCTTCGGCAAGCAGACGCCGCGCTGCCGCCGGGTCAAAGGAATAAGGCTGCACCGACGGATCATACGCGGAACTCTGTTTCGGGAACGGACCGCTGACCGCGTCCATCAGCCCAAAAAAGATTTCCCTGCGGATTTTTTCGCGGTTGACCAGATGACTCAATGCCTGCCGGACCCGTTTATCCTGAAAAAGCGGATTATTCAGATTCAGTCCTATATAGAAATAGGAAAAGCCCGGATAGGAATATTTCTTCAGGAATCCCTTCGGTCCGAATTCCGGCGAGGAAGTCCGGTTCACCCATTGATCGGGCGTAAGGGAATCCATATCAAGATCTTTCGACAGCAGAGACTGAAGACGTGTATTCGGGTGCTGGATAATATCATACGCCAGGGTTTCCAGCGGCGGCATGATTCCCAGACTGCGTCCGTAGTAATTTTCAAAACGGCGCAGCAGAATGCGTTTGCCTTTTTCCCAGCTTTCAAAACGGTACGGTCCGCAGCCGACCAGCATCCGGTTGCGCGCATGTTCGTCGTTGAACCGGCGTCCGTCAAACGGTCCTTCATAGGCATGGTAGAGATGCCGGGGCAGCGGCATCAGGGACAAGGTCATGTCCTCCATCATGAAATAAGGCTTGCTCCAGACAACCTCAAACTCATAATCGTTCAGAACATCGATTCTTTCCAGATCATTATAATATACGCGGAGCGGAGCGCAATCGACTGCCGGATTCTTGATGACGTCCACATAAAATTTCACATCCTGCGCAGTAACCTCCCGGTTCTTCCATTCCTTGCCGGTAACAGGATCCTTGAAATCGTGCCAGAGAATGCCTTTGCGGAGACGCACCCGGACTTTCCGGCGGTCCGGCGAAATGGTCCAGGATTCCGCCAGCATGGATTTGAATTCGCCATCTCCGCGGTCATTGTAATCCCGTTCCGCCAGCGAATCCGTAACCTGCGCCCAGATCTGACTCACATACGCATCATTGGTGATCAGCATGTTCATGTTCCCGACATCTGCCTGAAACGCCCGGACCAGACGTCCGCCGGAGACAGCCGCGGGGTCAAAGTATTCCGCATTCGCCGCAGTTCCCTGAACTTCCGTCCCCGCATTGCCTGCGGCACGGGCTGTTTTTTCCGCCGCAGCCGGAATGCCGGACGTCAGACGTGATTCCAGCCGTTTCAAGTCTGCCGAAAGATTTTCCAGTGCATAGCGGTGCCGATCCAGCGCAGTAATAATCACACAGCCCAGCGCAAGGAACAGCAGCAGAAACAATGTCACGATGACATTCAAATATGTATTCCGATTCATGATAAACCTCTTTTTGTTTTCTCATCCGATATTATACCACGGAAGACCGGGAAAATCAAGGACAAACCGGGACAAAATCCATTCTTGCGGCAAGACAGAATGCTCTGCTTTGCCGGAAAAGGCGTTTCATTTTTTCCGAAAAAACGCCTTGAAACAGTAAAAAAAGCCATTTTTCTGCAAAAACATTCATTTTTTTTCAAGAAAGATAAGATTTTTCTCTTGTCTTTTTAATGGAAACGCATTATTATACGGGGTCAGCGGTACATTGTGATCATGCAAACAGGAATCAAATATAAAACAAAGAGGTGTCAGAAGCAATGACAAACGACAATAACAACTTGAATGCGGTAATGGAGCGTTATGCCCTTTCCGTGAAACTGGCGGCAGTGTCGCTCGGCGTTACAGCCGCACTGTCCATCCTGGTCTTTCTGGCCGGGCTGGTATATGACTGGAGCGGCTTCATCAGCTTTTCACTGGCGGTCATCCCCTTCACCCTGGCTCTGGTCTTTTCCCTGCTTGCTCTGATTCAGGGAAAACTTTCCGCCGCGGCTGTCCGCGACGAAGAAGAGAAAATTCTGCTTCAGAAACGCAAGGAAAACAAAACGTCCCTGCTGGATATTTCCGAGGATGTACGTTTCACCGCCGGCCGCAATCTGCTGAATTTTGAAAAATATGTGCCTTCCGCTGTAGCACTGCTCTGTTCCCTGCTGATGGCGGGAACGCTGTTCTATTTCTGGCGGGCACACATCTTCCGTCCGGAAGACGCCGTAACCCTGGCGACGGGTCTGCCGAAACAGCCGATCCTGCTGGCGTTCACCTCGGCGCTGTGTGCAGTAATCAGCGTATTTCTGGGAATCTTCCTCGCCGGACAGTCCCACGTTTTTGAATACCGCTGGCTGCGTCCGATCGGTGCGTGGCTGATGGGCGGCGCGGTCATCATGCTGTTCTCGCTGGTGTCCTCGATTCTGAGCGTACTGAAAATGGCTCCATGGGATGGTTTCTTTTCCAAGACAGCGTTTTTTGCTCTGGCAGTTCTCTGCATTGAAATGTTCCTGAACTTCATCAGCGAATTTTACCGTCCGCGCAATCAGATGGAAGACCGTCCGGTCTATGAAAGTCGTCTGCTTTCCATTTTCACGGAACCCGGCGGCATCATGCGGAACATTGCGGATTCGCTGGATTACCAGTTCGGTTTCAAAGTATCCAAAACCGGAATTTACAGATCCTTTGAACAGAAGATTCTGCCGGCACTGCTGCTGTGGCTGGTGCTGTTCTGGCTGTTCACCTGCGTGGCGGAAGTGGCGCCGGGCGAACGGGGAATCCGGGAACGCTTCGGTGCAGCGCCGCGGAACAGCAGAATTCTGGAACCGGGCGTCTATTTCAAACTTCCCTGGCCGATGGAAAACATCATCCGCGTTCCGGTGGATACGGTTCAACAGGTAGTCATCGGGGACAATTTCAAGAAAGACGGCAAGGAATTGAAACCGGCGGTTGTGCTGTGGACTACGGAACACGGTGAGGGAGGAGCGGACACCGACGGCTTCCTGGTTGCCAATGAAAAAGGCGGCTCGGAAGTTGCCAAAGCGGTTTCCATTCTCGAAACCTCTCTGCCGGTTCATTACAAAGTCAAAAAAGACCTGCCCGGCGAAACGACCCAGATTTACAATTACCTGTTCCGTTTCAAAGACATCCCGGTAATGCTCAAAAGCATCGGGGAACAGGAAGCGACCAATTATTTTGCCAGCACGGACTTCATCCGCGATATGTCTTCCGGACGCGGCACCATTGTGCGTGAACTCCAGAAACGCATACAGAAAGAAGCGGACGAACTGAAGCTGGGCGTGGAAATTGTCTGTGTCAACATGAACGATGCGCATCCGCCGGTCAAGGATGTGGCGCCGGCATTCCAGGATGTTCTGGCGGCGAAGGAAGATGCGAAAGCCATGGTTTTCGGCGCCAATGCCGAAGCGGAAAAATCTCTGTCTGAAGGAAAAATTCAGAGCATGGCGGTCACCAGCGAAGCCTCCGCCTACAAATATGATGTTTCCAATGTGGCGGCGGCGGATGCCTTCCGGTTCCAGCGGCAGCTGATGGCTTTCAACCAGCAGCCGATGCTGTTCCGTCTGCGCACATATCTGGATTTCCTCGAAAACGACTGCATGGATCTGCGGAAATTCATCGTTTCCTCGAAGATTCCGTCACAGATTTATGAACTGAACATGGAAGAGAAGCCCCGTCTGGATCTGCTGGACGGCGCAGATGTTCAGAATCTCGGCAAATAATAAAACATAACATAACGGAGAAAAAGCATGTCTAAAAACAGTTCGGAAAAAGTTGCAAAGGTGCCGGTGTACACCATTTTGCTGGGATTGATTGTCGCCGCCATTTTCCTGGTGGCAATCTTCTCCTATCAGGTTCAGGAAACGGAACGCGCCCTGATCATCACCATGGGTAAAATTACCGGTGAACGCGGACCGGGTCTGCATCTGCGTCTGCCGCTCCCCATTCAGGAAGTGGTCAAATATGATATCCGCGAACGCTGCTTCGACGGCAATGTCGGCAATCTGGAAGAAACCATGACGCAGGACGAAAAGAACGTCATCGTCGGCATTTACGCCATTTACAGCATCAAGGATCTGGCGAAATTCAAAAACGCCGCCAAGAGTCTGGAAGCCGCCGAAGAATATCTGAGCAACCGTATGCGTACCGTCAAAGGCGCAGTGGTCGGACAGTATCGTTTCGATCAGATGATCAACACCGATCCGAAGAAAATGAAACTTTCCGAAATTGAAGACGCCATGTTCAAACAGATTGCTCCGGATGTGATGGAGCGTTACGGTCTGCAGGTGGGAAAAGTCGGAATCCGCACCATCAGCGTTCCTGCCAAAATTTCGGCAGCCATCACCGAACGCATGAAGAAAGAACGCGAAACCGCCGCCTCCATTGACAAACAGAAAGGCAAAGTGGAAGCGGAGGAAATCAAAACCCGCGCCAACGAAAAGAAACGTGAAATGCTCACCCAGGCAGAAGCCAAAGCCAAAAAGCTGATGGCGGAAGGCGATGCCGAAGCCGCTGTTCATTTCGCGGTATTCAACGAAAATCCGCAGCTTGCCGCATTCCTCCGCAAACTCGATTCGCTCAAACGCATTGTCAAAACCAAAACCACTCTGGTTCTGGGAACAGATTCCGCCCCGTTCGATCTGTTCAATATGAACGTCGGCGAACTGCAGGGACATTCTCCGCAGCCGAAAATCGGCCCGCGGGCAGAAAAAGCCGCCCCCGCTCCTGTAAAATAACTGACCCGGAGAGCGCAATATCATGGACAACGAAAAAAACAGATACGGAGACATGTTCGGGGCTTCCGACGGCGGGCAGTTCTCATCGGGAACGACCGCACTGCTGAAGCTGGCCAAGGCTCTTTTCTACCTGCTGGCCATCGTCATCGGGATTATGCTGATCTGGTTCTTCACCCTGGGCGGATCGTTTATTGTCGATTCCACCCGCGAGACGGTGCTGCTGCTTCATTTCGGCAAATACCAGAAAACCTACACCGCCGGATATCATTGGTGTCTGCCTTATCCGGTCAATAAAATTATCCGCGTTCCGAAAAGCAACCAGACGATCCGCAGTGTTACCTTCATGCCTGCCGACCGCAAATCGCTGATCGAACGCAAGAAAGACAGCGGTCCCATGGATCAGCCGCAGCCGCTGACTCCCGGCAGAGACGGTTTTCTGCTGACCGGCGACAACAGCATCATTCATACCGAATGGGAACTGGTTTACCGCGTGGAAAAACCGGAACTGTACTATACCAGATGTCTGACTCCGGTTCAGCCGCTGGATGCGGACGAAATTTTCCGCGGTGAAGACGGCGAATCGCTGGGAACCCGCGGGGCAACCACGATGATCAAGAATCTGCTGGATGACTGCGTCATCAAAGTTACCGCCCGCTGGAATATCAAGAATATTCTGTATGACCGGACCACCGAATACATTTCGGAAGTCAAGGCCATGCTGGTGAAAACGCTGAATGACCGGCAGATCGGCGTCAGTGTGGAAAGTCTGGCTCTGCCGGTGAAACGTCCCCCGCTGCTGACCATTGCCGCATTTGACGAAGCCGCCAGTGCCGGCACTCAGGCGTCGATTGAGACAGAAACCGCCAAAGCATATGCGATCGAAACGGAGAACAGCGCAAAGTCCGAAGCGGCGGAAATCATCGCCAATGCGGAATCCTACCGCAAGCGTGTCGTGGCGGAAGTGATGGCGGACAAGGAATATTTCACCAGTCTGCTGAAGGAATACAACAAAAATCCGGAATCGGTCATGGTGTCGCTTTACTCCACAACGCTGGCGGATGCGCTGGCGCAGGCGAAGGATAAATTCGCCATCGGACTGAATCCCGGAAGCCGGCAGGAACTGCGTATCAAGCTGAATCCGGAACCGGTCATCAAAAAGAATCAGGATCCAACCAAGGAAGATAAACCATGAGCGAACATAACGAACATCATCATGAACACGGTCCGGAGTGTGCCTGCTCCTGCGGACATGATCACAATCATGAAGAACCGACCCGCTGCATTTCCTGCGGCGCACCCATGGGGGAAGGCGTCGGACACGGTCGCTCCATGGGGCGTATCGGCTTTGCCGTGGTCGGCGGGTTCCTGATCATCAACCATTATCTGCTGAACTGGCTGATGCCGGAACTGGGATTTGCCGCTTCATTGAGCGCATTTCTCGGAGCGGTCATCCTGGCTCTGCCGATTGTCATCACGGCAGTCAAAGACCTCTACGAAGGCCGTGTTTACATGAACGAGCTGGTGGCTCTCGCCATTCTGGCGGCGTTCACCTCGGCGGAATTCAGCACAGCAGGTCTGATTGCGTTCTTCCTGCTGATTACCATCATCATCGAATCCCATACCGCCAGCGGTGCGCAGCGTTCCATTGAGGAACTGATCCGTCTGGCGCCGCATACCGCCCGGAAAATCGTCAATGGAAAAGACATTGAAGTAGAAGTTTCCGAACTGGCTGTCGGCGACATCATCAATGTACGCCCCGGCGACAACTTCCCGGTGGACGGCAAGGTCGTGCGCGGTGTGTCGGCTGTAAACCTGGCATCCATCACCGGTGAATCTCTGCCGCAGGACAAAGGCGTCGGCGATGAAGTTTATGCCGGTACGCAGAACCTTTCTGGCAGTCTGGACGTCGAAGTCACCAAGCTGGGAAAAGACACCACGCTGGGACGGGTTCAGACCATGATCGGGGAGGCGGAAAAGAGCAAAACGCCGATTGTGCGTTTGATCGACAAATATGCCGGATTCTACACTCCAACCATTCTGATGCTGGCGATCATCACCTGGTGGCTTTCCAACGGAGACATGACCCGTGTCATCACTCTGCTGGTGATTGCCTGTCCGTGTGCTGTCGTGCTGGCGACTCCGACTGCAACCGTTGCGGCGGTGGCGGCAGCGGCACGCCTGGGTATTCTGATCAAGAACGTCAGCCACCTGGAACTGGCAGCCAAAATCAAAGCCTTTGTATTCGATAAAACGGGTACGCTGACGGAAGGACAGCTGGCAGTAGCGAAACTGGGTCCGGCGGACGGCATTGAACCGGCGCAGCTGCTGATGGCGGCGGCTTCGGTGGAAGCGCACAGTAATCACCCGACCGCGCTGGCGATCCAGAAACTGGCGAAAGAAGTTGGTATTAAAACGTTGGAAACCACAGACTTCAAGGAAACGCCGGGTACCGGTGTGGAAGCAAAAGTCAACGGCAAGGATACGCTGGTGGGACGCGCCATCTGGCTGAAGCAGTTCAACGTGGTTCTGCCGGAAATATCATCGGAAGAGACAGCCGGCATGAGTGTGGTTTATGTGGCACAGGAAGGCAAACTGATGGGCTGGATCGGATTCCGCGACCAAATCCGCGCGGAATCGGCGGAAGCAGTCCGCCGTCTGAAAGATCAGGGCGTACAGCGCTGCGCCATGGTTACCGGCGACCGTGAAACCGTTGCCAAAGGCGTTGCCACAAAACTCAACATTGATGAATTCAAGGGCGACTGTCTGCCGGAAGGGAAAGTCGAATATATCGAAGAACAGAAAAAGCATACGCTGGTGGCATTCGTCGGTGACGGTGTCAACGACGCGCCGGCTCTGGCGGCTGCCGATCTGAGTATCGCCATGGGAGCCATCGGCAGCGACATTGCCATCAACAGTGCGTCCATTGCATTGATGACCAACGATTTGCGCCGGATTCCGATGCTGGTCAGTCTCTCCCGCAAATCCAATTCGATCACACATCAGAATGTGGCGTTCGGTCTGCTCTTTGTGCTGTGCGGCATCATTCTTTCGGTATTCGGCTGGATGGGACCGATTGCGGCGGCAATGCTGCATACTTTCAGTACGCTCATTATCATCTTCAACAGCGCACGTCTGCTGCGGACCGGCGAGGAAGCCACCAGCATGGAAATGCTGTCCTGGCGCCGCAATCTGCAGCAGGAAGCGGCGAAACAACAATAACGGGAGGCGATCATGGCAGACAACAGCGTGAATACCCCCGGAATCGTAGTCAGTTCCGTAGGGCTGGTCAAAGAGTTCCGTGATTTCTGGAACCGGCCGAAAGCCAAAGCGGTGAACGACCTGGATTTCGAAGTGCGCGAAGGGGAAGTTTTGGGACTGCTGGGGCCCAACGGTTCGGGCAAATCAACCACAGTGAAAATGCTCCTGGGTCTGCTTTATCCGACTGCCGGACGGCTGACCGTTTTCGGCAAATCGCCGCGGGATGTCGACACCAAGCGTCTGATCGGTTATCTGCCGGAGGAATCCTATCTTTATAAGTATCTGACTGCTTATGAAACGCTGGATTTCTTCGGATCGCTGTTCAGCCTGTCGGCACTGGAACGCCGGAAACGGGCGGAACAGCTGCTGGAAATGGTGGGGTTGTCCCATGCGAAGAACCGTCCGGTGGGCGAATTTTCCAAAGGTATGACACGACGGATCGGGCTGGCGCAAGCTATGATCAACGATCCGTCTCTGCTGATTCTCGACGAACCGACTTCGGGTCTGGACCCGCTGGGCTGCCGGGAAGTCAAGGACTTGATTCATCTGCTGAAAAAACGGGGCAAGACGGTCATTGTCACCAGCCATCTGCTGAGCGACATTGAAGAAGTCTGCGACCGGGTCATCATTCTCTACGGCGGAAAAATCCGCGCACAGGGAACCTTGAACGAGCTGCTGACGATTGAAGGAACCGACCGCATCACCACGCCGCAGCTGAAACCGGATGTGATGGAAAAAGTGCTGACGGCATTGCGTTCCCAGCTGTCCGAAGATCAGTTCCGGGTGGATCATCCGCGCATGTCGCTGGAAGAATTTTTCCTGGATGTGGTCAACAAAGCACAGGCGGAAAGTGTGGAAACCTACGGAGCGCGTTCGGGCGGTCAGATTGCCGACTATCTTTCCAACGGACAGCTCAACGAGGAAGAGCTGCAGGCGAAGAAGGAATTGCTGGCTTCGCTGACTGGTCCGGAGGAAAAAGCCGCCGAACCGGAAAAACCGCAGCAGCAGGAACCGGTGATTGACACAGTCAAACTGAAAGGGTTGAGCAATGACAGCCTTCAGAAAAAGGCGGAAAACGCTGCACCGGAACCGGAAACCATGTCGGAAGATTTGTCCAGTGCCAATCAGAAATTGAAAGACATGCTGTCCGGCATGAGCAAAAAGGATTGACGGAGGAAACTATGACGCCGTTTCTTGCGATAGTCAAGCTGACCTGCCGCTCGGCGGTGCGGTCGAATGTGTTCCGCTTTCTGCTGTTTCTGCTGCTCGTCTGCGTGATCCTGGTGCCGAACACGCTGAAAGGCGACGGAACGGCGCAAGGGTATCTGCAGGTGATGCTGGAATACAGCACCGCTTTTGCGGCATTGATTCTGTCCACGTCGATCATCTGGCTGGCATGTTCGGAATTCTGCACAGATCTGGAAAACGGGCAGCTGCACATGATTGTGGTCAAACCGGTTTCGCGGATTACAGTCTGGCTGGGCAAGTTCACAGGCGTTTTTCTGATTCATTTTGTGCTGCTGGTGATTGCATTCGCCTTTATTTACGGTTTTCTGATGTTCCAGTACGGACGGCAGAAATTCACGCCGGAAGAACGGGCACGGATGGAAAATGAAGTGTTCGCCGGACGCCGGGTTTTCACGCCGTATCTGGGCGACCTGAACAAAATGGTCAACGAAGAACTGGCGCGGCGTATCGCAACAGCCAAGAAACAGGGAGAATCCCTGCCGGACATGGATGGTACCGCCCGCCGGAAGTATATGCAGTCCATACGTATGGAACTGCTCGCCGGCATGGGGGAAGTCGGTCCCGGCAAGATGAAAACCTGGTATTACATGGGGCTGCCGAAGGAGTACAAAGATCCGGTCTATATCGGATATCGTGCCTATGCGGGAAATCTGGGTTCAAAGAACCAGAAAATCGGACAGGGTTTCTGGTTCATCCGTTATGTGCAGCGCACTTATGATGAAAATGTACTGGACAAAGACGGCAAACCGACGCTGAAAAGCACGCGGGAACTGCCGCTTCAGCTGCCGCCGGAACAGATTCTGACCAGTGCCTACAAGGAGTTTGTGATCCCCGGCGATGTGCTGATCAGCGACGGCACAGCCTCCATCGGATTCGCCAATCTGCAGTCCAAAGACAGTGAAACGCTGCATTTCCAGGTAACGGAAGGGCCGCGTCTGCTGCTGAAGGAAACCGGATTCCTGAACAATTATCTGCGTGCCATGCTTGCCATCGCTCTGGGAATTTTCGCTCTGGGTATGATTGCTTCGTCGTTTGCGGCATTTCTTTCCATGCCGACTGCGGTGTTCCTGACTCTGTCCTATCTGGTAACCGGTCTGTTTTCCTCGTATCTGATTTCGTCCATCGAAAGCACGGGAGACGGAGTATCCCTGATGGATTATCTGGGAACACTGCTGGCGCAGATCATGATGTCGCTGCTGATTCCGGTGCAGAGTTTCTTTGTGTCGGGACATCTGGCGACCGGTACATTGATTGAATATTCCTATCTGGCGCAAATGCTGGTATTCAACATCATATTGAAGGGGCTGCCGCTGTGTCTGCTCGGCATCTGGCTGTACTGGCGCAGGGAAACAGCTCTGGCAATGAAACAGTGAGGACGTATATATGTCTGGGAAACGGCCGTTTATTCTGATAGTTATCATTGCGGGAGTGCTGCTGTTGTGCGGCAATATGTTTGTGCAGTCCCGTCTGGATGATTCAATCCGCAAAAACAAACTGATTGATGAACAGTTTGTGGAAGGTGCGCCGCCGCTGGTGGCATTCACAACCGTGGCATTGGGCGGTTTCCGCGGATTGATTGCCGACTTTCTGTGGTTCCGGGCGATTTCGCTTCAGGATGAAGGAAAGTACTTCGAAATGGTGCAGCTCGCCTCCTGGATCATGAAACTGCAGCCGAAATCCACGGCGACGGCGGCATATCTTGCCTGGAACATGGCGTACAATATATCTGTAACATACAGTATGCCTGAAGACCGCTGGCGGTGGGTCAACAAAGGCATAGAGCTTTATCATGAAGCCTTGCAGTACAACCCGAACGACCCGGTCCTCTACAAGGAACTGGGCTGGATTTACCAGCATAAACTGGGAAACATTCTGGATGATGCGCAGAGATATTACAAGTGGCAGATGGCAAACCAGATGCGCCAGATTCTCGGTGTTCATTATCCCGACTGGAAAAAACTGGCGGCAGCTCCGGCAAAAGAAAAAGAACTGCTGGAAAAGCTGAAAAATGTACCGGAATTTCTCCAGCAGCTGGAACAGGACGGCTATACGAATATCGGTCTGCTGTTCAACGCTTTCCGTGATGCGGGCGGCGTTCTGCCGAAACAGGTGGCTGCTCGACTGGAAAAAGATCCCGAAACCCAGATGCTGCTCCTGGATCATTTCCGGGTCAGATGGCTGTATGAACGGTTTATGCTGGAACCGCAGAAAGTACTGGAAATCAATGAAAAATATGGAGAACTGGACTGGTTCCTGCCGGAATCCTTCGCCATCTACTGGGCGGTTCTGGGAACGGAACGGAGTCCGGAGCGGCAGAACGTCGACTGCAGCCGCATGATTACCCAGTCGCTGCAAGTAACTTTCACCAACGGCAGAATGCTTTATCCAGGCAAGGAACCGTCCATGGAATTCCTGCTGATCCCGAATCTTTCCGTGGTGGACGCTGTGCAGGATTCCTATCTGCTGGCAATGGAACAGAATCCGACGGTTCCGTCGTTCAAGCACGCATACCAGAACTTCATGTCCCGCGCTGTGCTGACCATGTTCAGTTACGGACAGTACACCAAGGCACGGGAATATTATGACATTCTGCGTAAAAAATACAAGAAGGGACATAAAGCCGGGCACATGTCCTTTGAACAGTTTGTATATGCCAACTGGTACGAAGAAATCAAGGACGTCGGCTTCAAACAGGCGCAGGATCTGATCGGCGGAATGATTCTGAAAGCGTGCATTCTGCTGGCCTACGGCGATACCACGGCGGCGGATTCCCATCTGCGCATGGCGGAAATCTGCTACAACCGCTACAATGCGGATCGTCCGGAAGCGCGTGTGCAGCTGATGTCCTTCGCCAAAATGAAATCGGAAATCGCCCGCACCATCATGAAGAGTCTTCCGCCCGACCTGGCGGCACGGCTGAAAGCCTATGCCGTGTTCGAAGCGCAGGAAAAGACAGAAGAACAGAAGCCTGCGGAACAGCAGCCGGTTCCGGCAAACTGAACAGAATAACGATAAATTGAGAAACCGGTATTCGTATTCGCTGCGGATGCCGGTTTTATTCTTCTCCGGTAACCCGTTCTCCGGATTCCGCTTTCTTGATTTTGGCGGAAAGCACTGCCAGACCGCCGGCAATCACTTCACGCTGAACGATGACATTGTCCGGAACTTTCAGACAGACATTGGCGAAGTTCCAGAGATATTTGATGCCGAGCGAAACCAGAATATCGGTGATGAGCTGTGCACCGACCGCGGGAACGCAGATGATGCCGACTTTCGGCGGAGCCAGTTTCAGACGGCGGCGGATTTCCGCAACGTCATAAATTTCAAAACCGTGAATCTCGCGCCCGATCTTATCCGGGGAAGAATCAAACACCGACTCGATCCGGAAATTGTAAGCCTGAAAATCCGCGAATCCCATCAGGGCGGAACCGAGCGAACCCGCGCCGATCAGGGTTGCGGAAGTTGTTTTATCCCAACCGACAAAACGGAGAATGGCGTCAATCAGGTCATTGACCCGGAAACCGTAGCGTTTGTTGCCGGGCAGACCGGTCATTGCGACATCCTTGCGGACCACGATGTGCGGGATATTCATATACGCGGCAAGTTCGGCGCACGACACCCATTCCTCGCCGGACAGCCGCAGCCGGAAGAGCCGGTGCAGGTATGTGGGCATCCGCCGCATTGTCGGTGTACTCTGAATTTTCATAAATCCTCTTTTTTCACATCACATGTTATTAATATATCATCCAAAATTTCAAAAAGCAACCTTTTACGCACAAAAAAGTTTGATAAATCGCCGAAACGCACTTCGTTCCAGATTTGTAAAAGAGCCAATATGAATTATATTAATTCATTGTTCATATCATAACCAAAAATCAAAATGAAGGAGAACATCATGTCGCTTCCTGTTTACAAACCTGCATCTGAATGCCGTTACGATATTCTGAGCCTCGGCGAAATCATGCTTCGCCTGGACCCGGGTGAAGAACGCATCCATACCGCCCGTTCTTTCCGCGCCTGGGAAGGCGGCGGCGAATACAATGTGGCGCGCGGACTCCGCCGTTGCTTCGGACTCCGTGCCGGCGTGGTTACGGCGTTTGCCGACAACCCGGTGGGACGCCTCATCGAAGATTTCATCATGCAGGGCGGCGTGGACACTTCCCTGATCAAGTGGATTCCCTACGACGGCATCGGCCGCACTGTCCGCAACGGTTTGAACTTCACGGAACGTGGCTTCGGCATCCGCGGAGCGAAGGGCTGTTCCGACCGCGGCAACACCGCTGTGTCCCAGCTGAAAGCCGGCGATATTGACTGGGAAATGATTTTCGGCAAACTGGGTGTCCGCCACTTCCACACCGGCGGAATTTTCGCAGCTCTTTCCGAAACCACCCCCGATGTGGTGATCGAAGCGCTGAAATGTGCGAAAAAATACGGAACCATCACCAGTTATGACCTGAACTACCGTCCGTCTCTCTGGAAAAGCATCGGCGGACAGCAGCGCGCCTGTGAAGTCAACCGCGCCATCGCACCTTATGTGGACGTCATGATCGGCAACGAAGAAGATTTCACTGCTGCGCTCGGTTTTGAAGTGGAAGGCACGGATTCCTCCCTGAAAGCCCTGCCCGTGGATTCCTTCAAGAAAATGATCGGCAAAGTCGTGAAAGCCTACCCGAACTTCGCGGTTGTGGCAACCACCCTGCGCACTGTCCGGACCGCTACGGTCAACGACTGGGGCGCCATTGCGTGGAGCGACGGCAATTTCGAACAGGCTACTCAGCGCGATGGTCTGGAAATTCTCGACCGCGTCGGCGGCGGCGACAGCTTTGCCTCCGGTCTGGTGTACGGACTGATGACCTACGGCGATCTCAAGAAAGCCGTGGAATGCGGTGCCGCACATGGTGCGCTGGCTATGACCACCCCCGGCGACACCTCCATGGCGCTTCGTTCCGAAGTCGAAAAACTCATGCAGGGCGGCAGCGCGCGCGTGGATCGCTGACCCCAACACAGGAGAATCTTCATTATGTTTATGGAACCGACTTTCCGCTGGTACGGACCGAATGATCCGGTGCGTCTGGATTTCATTCCTCAGACCGGAGCAACGGGAATTGTTACCTCTCTGCATCACATTCCCTACGGAGAGCTCTGGACTCCGGAGGAAATTCTTGCACGTAAAAAAATGGTCGAAGCGGCCGGTATGACCTGGAGCGTGGTGGAAAGTCTGCCCGTTCACGAACAGATCAAGACCGGCGGTCCCGATGTGCCGAAACTGCTGGAACTTTACAAACAGTCGCTCCGCAACCTCGGCGAACAGGGCATTCAGGTCATCACCTACAACTTCATGCCCGTGCTCGACTGGGTGCGCACCGATCTGCATCACCGTCTCCCCGACGGCTCGACCGTGCTGTATTTCAACCAGGTTGAGTTTGCCGTTTTTGAACTGTTCATTCTTTGCCGCAAGGGCGCGGAAAATGATTATTCGAAAGAAGTCATTGCCGCCGCGGAAGAAAAATTCAAGGGCATGACGGAACAGGAACGCAGCAATCTGTGCCGTTCCATCATCGACAACTTCCCCGGTTTCAAGGGGGTTACGCTGGATGACATCCGCGCCATGCTGGCGAAATACGAAGGCTTCACCCGCGAGCGTCTCACAGAGAACCTCTACAACTTCCTCAGCGCAGTTGTTCCGGTGGCGGAAGAATGCGGCTGCCGCATGGTCATACACCCCGACGATCCGCCGCGTTCGATTCTGGGTCTGCCACGGATTTTCAGCAATATCGACGACATTGCCGCCTTGCTGAAAATGGTGGACAGTCCGGCAAACGGCGTCTGCTTCTGCTCCGGCAGTTTCAGTGCGAACGAGAACAACGACGTGGTGAAGATGTTCAAATCCTGTGCTTCGCGTGTCGGCTTCCTGCATCTGCGCAGCACACAGGTGGATCACGGCGATTTCTACGAAGCGCCCCATCTCGGCGGACGTGTTGACATGTATGAGCTGGTCAAAGCGGTCTGCGAAGAACAGCTGCGCCGCAAAGCGGAAGGTCGTGCCGACTGGCGGATTCCGATGCGTCCGGATCATGGAGCGGACATCATGGATGACTTGCTCAAACCGCCCTGCCCGAATCCGGGTTATTACGGACTCGGACGTATGCGTGGTCTGGCGGAATTGCGTGGTCTGGAAATGGGCGTCATGCGCTCACTCCATCCGGAACAGCCCCGCTATTGAGATTTTACTCAAATCTGAAAACGCTGCCTCTGCCTGACGGGGACAGCGTTTTTTCTTTCTTCATAATCATTGCCGGTAGACGCGACTGCCAAAAGTCTGCAGCTGGTAAAAACAATAGCTTTCCCATACATTGTTCACGCTCAAAACATAATTGCGTTTTTATGAAAATTTTCGATTTCCGGACTTTTGGCAGTGCCGTCCCGGTATGGAATATTGAAGATAAATATGTGTTTTTTCTTTTTTTGAATTGACAATCGTCAAAAGGAGATTATATTACTTTGAATATTGGATGCACCCGTAGCTCAGCTGGATAGAGCGTCTGCCTCCGGAGTAGAAGGTCGTGGGTTCGAATCCCGCCGGGTGCACCATTCATTTTCAACCAGTTATGACTTTTTCAATATTCCCGAAAACAAAACTTTTCACCAATTTTTCACCACTAACCGCGGAAAACCATGGAGAAATATAGCAAAAAACAGAGAACGGGGACGCGACTGCCAAAAGTCTGCAGCTGGTAAAAACAATAGCTTTCCCATACATT
>ERZ1034992.534-NODE-534-length-20861-cov-12.624724_pt1 | contig 20861 bp, 22 predicted proteins | sample MGYA00520695_ERZ1034992 | MGnify/ENA primary metagenome ERZ1034992 (study PRJEB33766, sample SAMN09781778) | gut metagenome | biome: gut microbiome | host: Homo sapiens | place: Madagascar | study: EMG produced TPA metagenomics assembly of the PRJNA485056 data...
TATCAGAAGAAACAGGCCGTATCCTGTATTCAACACATGCCGTTTCATGTTTTTTGACCGGATATACAAATATCATGATTTTATTGCAAGTTTATTTACCATTGTTTTCTTTTTCATTTTTCTTATCTCGTTCTTCCACCCGCTTGAGGACATGATCCATCTGTTCCTTCTGAACGCCATGAACCATCCCCTGCAAAACCATGCGCCACAGGCGTTGCGCCACCTCTTTGGGACGGGTGACTTGACGAACGGGGATTCTTGTGGGAACCAGAAGGAATGGACGTGAGATACGAAAGTCGGGAGGGAAGTCTTCCGTCGGGGATTGTGCGGTCTTCACAACGATTGAAGCGGACACGTCTTTTTCAGGCTGCCCGAACTTTTTGTTCACGGTATCATGAGTCGTCAAGGCAGGCCGTTTATGGCTTGGCTGTGATCGGTCCGAAAGAGGAGATTCCGCCCGGGATCTTCCTGTACCGGACAGACAGGGTATGCAATCGGAATAGTTGGGGAATGCAAATGAAAATGGAACAGGCAGATGCGCTTCTTGAAGAATGGTACGACTGGACGCGGCAATGGCGGCCGCGTCTCGGAATGCCCTCGGTGGCACCTTATTGCCGCGAGTGGCGAACGGGGGATGATTATGACGATGAAGAGCGGCTCGAGTCCGCTTTCAATCGGGCGACGATGGAAGCGGTCGATTGTTGCGTGAACAGTCTGCCGCCGGATGTCAGCCGGGCTATCGGGCTGGAGATGCGGAGACGGCGTGGCATGGCGCGCGAATGGAGCAGGGGGTGTCCGGGAATCAGTTACAGGAAAGCTGTCATGGCGTTGTTGCCCAGGCTCTCGGAACGGTGTCTGCTTTGAAGGCCGGAAGGTGAGGGGAGCTCCGGGCTGGGGATTTATGGAAACGGACGGCAACGTCCGTTTTTTCATGTCGGGAAAGACGACAGGGCTGACAGAAGAAAAAATATCATTAAAATAATGACTGTGGTGGTTCCGCTCGCCCGGAGATTTCCCGAACTGGCCGGATGTATCCGGTTTTGCGGATAACGGTGCGGTTGTGCCCGGATAAAAAAAGCCCTGCTTTTGCGGGGCTTTTTTTATGGCCGTTTCACACCGGATGGCACAGGACGGAATGCCGTATTCCCGTGGCGGGCGTGCACCGGCATGTTTTTCGTCTGATTGAATGACAGCCCTGCTTTCGGCGGGGCTTTTTTGCACGAAGGTGACTGATGTCCGACCGGAAATATCCGAAACAGGAGAGAAACGAAAAAGAAGCTGTATTCGACTGGATCTGGAAAAGCGTCGATGTGTTTTATGAGAGCGACCGGTTGAAACGTTATCGCCGGAGTGCCGGAAAGAAAGAACGTGACGGATTTTTCGGGCCGGTCAAACCGAATGGATGGAAACGATGAATATACAAAAGGAATTTGAAAACAGGGTCAAGATGTGCTGTGAGGAACGGGTGTACGCCAATGCCGCGCCGTCCGGTGCACAGACACCGTATCTGACGTATTTCCGGCAGTCGGCGGCTCCCGCGACACTGGATATGGATGGCAGTTCCGTATTGACCCGGACCCTGTTGCAGGTCGATTCCTGCGGCAGTACCTATGACGAAGCCGTAACGCTGGCTGGCAGTGTCAGGCAAGCCATCGAAGGCTGGGAACGCGAGTATGGCGTCCAGCTGGAGAAGGATGTGTTTGAGGTCGAGACCGGTCTGCATCACGTGGTGATGGAAATTTCCGTCTGGCATCCGTAGCCGTCGGAAATTCCGACAATCTGTTTTTTATTGCCGCCTTCGGGCGGTTTTTTTATTTCAGGAGACAATTGATATGGCAAGTACCGCAATTTCCGCACAAGGTTCCAGTATCGCGATCAATACCGCCGAATCCGGTGAAGCGACTTGGACAAAAATCAAAAACGTGATTTCGTTTACCGGCTTCGATGGAGCGGCTTCCGAAATCGACGTGACCGATCTGGACAGTACGGCGAAAGAGTACCGTCTCGGTTTGCAGGATCACGGCAAGTTTTCTTTCGAAATGCATATCGACCGGACCGATGCCGGCCAGCTGGCGCTTGAGGCGGCCCGCAAATCCGGCAAGGTCGTCCAGCTGAAACTGACGCTGCCCGATGGCGAGGCGGCCACGTTTAACGTACTGGTCAAGTCCACTCCGATTTCAGGCGGGATCGATGCCGTTCTGAAGGGGTCCGTCGAAACCCGCATTACAGGAGACGTCGAATGGGCGTAACGCTTTTGGGCAAAGAGGCCATTCTCGGTGCGAAAGACGCCCATCAGGAAATCGTGCATGTCGAGGAATGGGGCGGTTCCGTCTGCATTCGCGCCATGAGCGGTGCCGAACGCGACGATTTCAGGGCGGCGATTGAAGGAACCGATACATCGCTTGTCGGCAAATTCGAGGCACCCCTGCTGGCACTGACACTGGTCGATGAAACAGGCAAACGCCTTTTTACTATCGACGATGTGGAAGCGCTTCGCGCCAAATCCGCCAGGGTGCTGGACAGACTGACCCGGATCGCCCTGCGTGTGAACGGCATGTCTGACGAAGCGCAGGAGGAAGCCACAAAAAACTGAAGGCGCGACCGGAACTCATGATGTGGTTCCGGCTCGCGCTGGCGCTGGGCATGCCGGTGGCACGTGCCCGGCAGGAAATCGACAGCCATGAATTCTGCTACTGGATGGCCTATTACAGGCTGGAACCGTGGGGTGAGAGAGTGGCGGATATGCGGCATGGCATTGCTGTGGCGACACTGGCGAACATCAACAGGAACACCGAGGCGAGACCGCAAGCGTATATGCCGGCGGATTTCATCCCCTGGCTGGAAGGAAACCGAAATGCTTCCACCGGAACGGAACCGGTCCTCCTTGATGAACCCGGTGCGCAGTCGCAGCTGATCAAGGCGGCTGTTTTCGGCTGCCGGCAGCCGTAGCGGTTATCCCTTCCTTTGGGAAGGGATAACTTCGGTCCGATTTATAACAGATTGATCAAACGCGCCACAAGGCGGGTTTGGGAGGGAATGCAAATGGTGGTAACTGACCAGTATATGCAGAAGATGGAAAAGGAGTTGACAGAAGTCAGGCAAAGAGTCGTCAGGATCGAGACGGCCATGCAAAAATTTCTGAGCCAATCCACCGACATGGCGAAAAACGCTCGGATGGAAAAAGAAAAGGGAAAAAAGGATGAGAAAAACAACGGTTCTCTGGTGACCGCTCTCGGAAGACTGCGGGAAGAAGGTGACAGAATCGGCGAACAGTTGGGAAAAGCGGCCGATCATGCCATCTCGAAAATAGGGGATGCTTTTGCCGGTTTCCTGAAAAATGGCAAGCTGGACTTTTCCGATGTCGTCAGGACACTGAAAACCGATCTCGGGAGCATGGCGACGACTCAAATCAGATCGCTTCTGGCGACGGGACTGACGAAATGGCTGGGATTTGAGGCGTCCGGAACCGGTTCAGCCGCGCGGGCTGAAAGCGGAACGGAAAAAAACGGCCGGACGGAACAGGTGGCAAAAGAGGTATCGGGAAACTTTTTCGATGCACTGACACAGGATATCCGGAAGTTTTTTGAAAACGGCAAAACGGTTTTCGGCGATCTGATCGAATATCTCGGCAACATTCCGGGTGTCGGTGGAGTCGTCAAGGGGATCGGAAACGTCGCTTCGGAGGCGGGAGGGCTGTTTTCCGGGCTGGGAAAAAGCATCGGGCAGTTTTTCGGTGCCGGTGGCACATCTTTCGGAGAAAACAGTATGCAGGCGGCCGGATCGGCCGGCAGCGATGCGGCAAAAGGCATGCAGCAGGTGGCGGAAGCGGGCAAACAGAGTGCCGGCGACATGGCGAAGGCCATGCAGGACGCCATGCTGCGCACGCAAAATGTCCTGATCCGGTTCGTCGAGACCGGAAAACTTTCATTCAAGGATCTGACCCGTTCCATTCTGGCCGATATCGCACAGATCATGCTGAAAATGACGGTGAGCAAACTGTTCGGCTCGATTTTCGGCGGGGCGTCGGTATCTGCCGCCGGCGGTTATGACGTTCCGGCAGGGGAAAATCCGGTGACGCAGCTTCACGAAAAGGAAATGGTGCTCCCGGCGCAGTATGCCGACGTCATTCGCGGTCTGGCCGGCAATGGCGGTACCGCAGGATCGGGAGGCATCCATATCCATACCAGCATTTCGGTATCCGGCAACGGAAACATCAACCAGCAAAAGGATGGCGGCAGTTCGTCGCAACGCCAGCTGGCCGACATGATCAACAACCAGACAAAAGCCATCATTGCCCGTGAAATGCGGCAGGGGGGCCTGATCTGGAACATGAGAACGGGGGTGGCATGAGTGTGAGAGAAACATTTGACTGGGCGCCACAGACCGGCATGAACGGTACCGTGAAGTACCGTGTGCTGAGTGCACAATTCGGTGACGGTTACCAGCAGGTGGCCGCCGACGGCATCCATAACCGAATCGAGTCCTGGCCCGTTTCCTTTACCGGGACGACGGACGAAATCCGGCCTATCAAGGCATTTCTGGACCGCCATGCCGGTTACCGGTCGTTTTACTGGACGCCCCCGATGGGTGAGAAAGGGATGTACCGCTCTTTCGATATCACGATCACGCCGGTCGAAGGCGATATCGTGACCTTGTCAACCGTATTCGAACAGGCATTCTGATCATGATTACCCAGGACATACAGGGGCTTGAACCCGGAGAAAAAATCGAACTTTTCGAACTGGACGCCACCGGTATCGGCGGCGATTTCTTCCGTTTCCACGGTTACCCGACCGGCGAAATCTGGTGGCAGGGAAAAGAATATTCCGCCTGGCCGATCCGTGCCGAAGGTTTCGCCAGAACGGGCGAGGCACAACAGCCGGCCCCCATGCTTTCGCTGGGCAACGTGGACGGTTCCATCTCAGCGCTTTGTGTCTATTTCGACGACCTTGTCGGCGCGAAACTGTACCGTCATACCACACTGGGCAAGTATCTGGACGCAAGAAACTTTCCCGACGGCAATCCGACAGCCAATCCTGATGAGGCTTTTCCCAGCGAGCTCTGGTATATCGAACAGAAAAAGGCGGAAAGCAATGATGCCGTCCAGTTCGAGCTGTCATCCGCGCTGGACTTCAACGGGGTACAGCTGCCGAGACGCCAGATTGTGGCGAATGTCTGCTGGTGGCTGTCGTGCGGCGGCTATCGCGGACCGTATTGCGGCTATACGGGCGAAGCCTGTTTCGACAGGAACGACAATCCGGTCACCGATCCCGCACTGGACCGGTGCGGCGGACGCCTGTCGTCCTGCAAATGCCGGTTCGGCGAACACAATCCGCTGCCGTTCGGGAGTTTCCCGGCCGCCGACCTGATCAGGACATGACATGACTCCACAGACTATCGAAGCGATCCGCGCGCATGCTGTCCGGGAATTCCCGCGTGAAGCCTGCGGGCTCCTGGTTGTCGTGCGCGGCCGGGAACAGTACATTGCCTGCCGCAATCTGGCGGGCAATGCCGGACATTTCATCCTGTCGTCGGAAGATTATGCCGAAGCCGAAAACCGGGGTGAAATCATCGCGGTCGTCCATTCCCATCCGAACGGGCCGGCCACACCGAGCGAAGCGGACAGAACGGCCTGCGAGGCAAGCGGCCTCATCTGGCATATCGTGCCGGTGTCCTGCGCCAGCGGACAGCCCGAGGCGGGAGAGATCGTCACTCTGGCACCCTGCGGTTACGAGGCGCCGCTGGTGGGACGGGAATTTTCCCACGGTGTCAACGACTGTTACCAGCTTGTCCGCGACTGGTACCGGCGCGAGCGGGGGATCGAACTGAAGAACTTCATGCGTATCGACGGCTGGTGGGAGCGGGGTGAAAACCTGTACCTGAAGCATTATGCCGAGGCCGGTTTTTATCTCGTGGACGGAGAACCCGAAGAGGGCGACATGATCGTCATGCAGATCCGGTCGACACAACCCAACCATGCTGCCGTCTATCTGGGCAACGGGCTGATTCTGCACCATCTCTACGGCAGGCTCTCCAGCCGGGATGTATATGGCGGGTACTGGAAAGACGTGACCCGGATGATCATGCGGCATCGGGACATGCATTGCAAGGCGGACAACAGGGGGCGACCGGAAAGACGGCCTGATGCGCCGGCTCTTTTCACAGAAACGGAAAAGGGGGGATATCCGGTTGCCGCAGGGGAAAACGGTCTGCCGGATGGCAGGCTTTTTTGACAGGTGAACGATGACATCACTACGAACAGTCAGACTGTACGGGAAGCTCGGCGCCCGTTTCGGACGCATCCACCGGCTGGCGGTCGCCAGTGCGGCGGAAGCCGTTCGCGCACTGTGCGCCCTGAGACCGGGATTCGAGCGCGAATTGATGACGAGCCGGGAGAAGGGAGTCGGTTATGCCGTCTTTCTGGGAAAAAAGAATCTCAGGGCGGAACAGCTCGGCGAGAAAACCGACGGGCGGGATATCCGGATCGCGCCCGTGGTGATGGGAGCGGGATTCGGAAAAATCTTTTCCGTCGTTCTCGGCGTAACCCTGATCGCGGTGGCCAGCATCATCACCGGCGGGGCCTCCGTGGGCGCGATGATGGCGTTCGAGACGGGGCTGATGGCCGGTGCGCTCTCCAACGTCGGCTTCATGCTGATGATGAGCGGCGTGACGCAAATGCTTTCTCCGCAGCCGAAGGGCCTGTCCACCGGAAACGGTGTATCGAATGAACCGTCCTATGCCTTCAACGGCGTCGTCAATACGACGGCACAGGGAGGCCCGGTTCCGCTGGGATACGGGCGGATGATCGTCGGTTCCGCCGTGATATCGGCCGGAATATACAGTGCCGACAGGCCGTAGGGCAACGGATGGCCGGGTGGCCGGAAATGAACAACCGTGCCCGCTGCGGCGGGCTTTTTTTGACAGGTGAATGATGACACCATTGAAAACAGTACGTTTATACGGAAAACTGGGAACCCGGTTCGGACGGATTCACCGCCTTGCCGTAGCCAGCGCTGCCGAGGCAGTGAGAGCGCTGTGCGCGATCCGGCCCGGTTTTGAACGCGAACTGATGAGCAGTCGTGACAGGGGAATCCATTATGCCGTGTTTCTGGGAAAAAGGAATATCGCCGAAGAAGAAATGCTGCATCCCGCAGGCCGGGACGATATCCGGATCGCGCCGGTTCTCCAGGGATCGGGACGGGGCGGTCTGTTCCAGACCATACTGGGCGCGGCCATGATGGTGTTCGCCATGTGGGCGGCCGGGGGATTCACCAGCCTTGCCGGTCTGTCTTCGACACTGGCGAGCGAAGGATGGGTCAGCGTGACCGCCATGATGGGCATGTCGATGATGATCGGTGGGGTCATGCAGCTGCTTTCCCCCCAGATCAAGGAACTTTCGGCGAAAGACAGCGCCGGAAACGGGGCATCCTATCATTTCAACGGCGTCGTCAACACGACGGCGCAGGGCAATCCGGTACCGCTCGGTTACGGACGCATGATAGTCGGTTCGGCAGTCGTTTCTGCCGGCATTTACGCAATGGATCGGAAATGAATATTATCGGATACAAAAAAGGAGGCGGCGGCAGCCATACTCCCGTCGAACAGACGGACAATCTTCACAGTACCGCCTATGCGCGTGTGCTGGATCTGATTTCGGAAGGCGAAATCGTCGGGCCGGCCAATGGCCTGCAATCCATTTATCTGGACGAGACGCCGCTGGCCAATCCCGACGGTTCGCTCAATTTCAGCGGCGTATCCGTCGATTTCAGGCCAGGAACGCAGGATCAGGAGCATATTGCCGGTTTTCCGAGTGTGGAAAACGAAATCGGGGTCGGCATCGAGCTGACCTCGAAACAGCCCTGGATACGTGCGTTCAGCAACCTGCAACTGTCGGCCGTGCGTGTCAGGCTTTCGGCCGACGGACTGTCGAAAGCCAACACATCCAACGGCGACATCAACGGCTATCGTGTCGAGTATGCCATCGACCTGTCCACCGACAACGGCGATTACATGACGGTACTGCAAACGGCGTTCGACGGGAAAACGACCAGCAAATACGAACGCACGCACCGGATCGATCTGCCCAGAGCGACGTCCGGCTGGTCGCTCCGTGTCAGGCGGCTTACGGCCAACGCCAACAGTTCCACCACGTCGGACAGGACATCCATCGTTTCCTTTACGGAAGTGATCGATGCCAAACTGCGTTATCCGATGAGTGCGCTCGTCGGTATCCAGGTCGATGCCGCCCAGTTCCAGAGCATCCCGGTACGGGGATACGATATGCTACTGAAAATCGTGAAGGTTCCTAGCAATTACGATCCCGACAAACGCACCTACGACGGCGATTGGGACGGTACCTTCAAACCGGCCTGGACCAACAATCCGGCCTGGGTGTTCTACGATCTGGTATTGAATGACCGTTACGGACTGGGCCATCTCGTATCGGAGGAACAGATCGACAAATGGTCGCTGTACCGCATCGCGCAGTATGCCGACCAGATGGTGCCTGACGGAAAAGGCGGCTTCGAACCGCGCTTTACCTGCAACGTCTATATCCAGTCGCGGAAAGAAGCCTATGCCGTCCTTCAGGACATGGTATCCATTTTCCGCGGAATCGCCTACTGGGCGGGCGGCAACATCACCGCATCGGCGGACATGCCGGTCGATCCGGTCTATACCTACACGGCGGCCAACGTGATCGACAACAAATTCACGCGTATCGGCAGCAGCCGCAAAACCCGCTATACCGTCGCGCTGGTCAGCTGGAACGATCCGGCCGATTTTTACCGGGCCAAGGTGGAATACGTCTCGGACGACGAGGGCATCAGCCGTTATGGTGTGCAACAGCTCGAAATCACGGCATTCGGCTGCACATCGCAGGGCGAGGCGCAGCGACGGGGACACTGGGCGCTGATGACTTCCCGTCTGGAAACGGAAACCATCTCGTTTTCCGTCGGGCTGGATGGCGCCATCGCCTTGCCGGGACAGATCGTGCGCATCGCCGATCCGCACCGTATGGGCCGCCGCAACGCCGGGCGTATCAGGTCGGCGAGCGGCAAGGTCGTGGTGCTGGACAAGGCGCCGACCGTCTCCTCCGGCGACAAACTGACTGTCATTTTGCCGACCGGCGAAACCGAAACGCAGCTGATCGCCCGTGTCGTGGACGACAGCGTCACCGTCAATTCGGACTGGAGCACGATGCCGGTGGAAAATGCCGTCTGGTCGGTGGACAGCGCCGATCTGGTCGCGCCGACCTACCGTATTGTTTCCGTTACCGAAAAAGACGGCATGACCTATGAGATTACGGCCGTACAGCATGAACCAGGCAAATTCGACTACATCGACAAGGCCGTGAAAATCGAATCGAGACCGGAAAGCGTCAGGGAACTGAAACCGGTTCCCGTGACGAATATCGACGTCAACGAATCGTTGTACGTCGTCGGTATCCGGTCTTTCGGGATACGCGCCACCGTATCGTGGACGAGCGATGCCCACCGTTTCGAATGCGCCTACCGCAAGGAAAACGGTACGTGGACGACCCTGAACACACGCGATCCGTCGATCGACATCTATGGACTGGACGAAGCGGTATACGAATTTTCCGTCATCGCCATTTCGTCCACCGGCATGCGTTCCGAAGCGGCGGTACTGATACATGAGATCGTGGGGCTGAAACGGGCACCGGCCAACGTGCCCTGGTTCGTCATCGAAGGCAATACCCTGAGCTGGGGAGAAGTGTCCGATCTGGACGTGGACGGTTACCTGATCCGTTTCCATTACGGACACAACCGGAACTGGGACGATGCCAGCCCGCTGCATACCGGTGTACTGACCCAGTGCCCGTTCACTCCGGAAAAACTGCCGCAGGGACCGATTACCCTGATGATCAAGGCCGTCGATACCAGCGGGAACGAATCGGCGAAACCGGCTGTCATCGAAACCCGGTTCGGCGACGTGCTGGTCGGCAACGTCATCGAAACCATCGATTTTCAGGAGCAGGGCTATCCGGGTGTCGTGACGGGGGCGGAACGTTCGGATGGTATGCTGAAAGTCATGAACCGCACGGATTTCTTCAGCGACGACAATACCTCGGCTTTTTTCAGCGACGACGACAATAGCGGTTTTTTCAACGAAATCTACGACGGCATGTCGTATGAAACGACTGTCGTGACACCGAATGAAGCCGTGGTCGGCAGTACCATGACCTTCGATGTGGCGATGACCGGCGACATGATGAAAATCTCGTACCGGGGATATGGCGGGACGAAAATGTATGGCGAAGACAACGAACCGGTCTACGGTGACGACGACGCGCTCTTTTATCCGTCACCGGGCGAGTACACTCCCTGGCCGGGGCAGGTCACGACACAATACATGCCGTACCAGTTCCGGCTGGATATCGGTGGCGGTGCCACCCGGCCGACCGTCGATACCTGCCGTGTCGTCATCGACGTGCCCGATATCATGGAACCGATGAACGACATCGAAATCGCCGCGACCGGCACCCGCCTGCCGATCCGTGAAACCTATCACGTGATCGAAAACGTACAGGTCACCTTGCAGGATGACGGCGGTCAGGCCATCAGCGTGAAAGTCATGGACAAGGATCCGAAACGGGGCCCCCTGATCGCCTGTCTGGATGCCGAAGGAAACTGGGTCAAAGGTATTGTGGATGCCACCCCGCAAGGGTACTAGCGTGAATCTTGCCGGCAGGTACGGCTTGTTGCCGCAAACCGGCTGTGATGTACAGGTGGGACAGGCCGTTTTACGGGCCGGTACAGGCCGGTGACAGCTCTTCAGTATACAGGTGACATAACGGACGGCAAGGTGTTACAGAAGGAAGATTTCACGGGGAAACGGCACGGAAAACGGATTGCCCGGATTGTGCAGTCCGTTTGTTCTGCTGTCGTTGTCCCGTCTGTTACAGAGATCTGTGGAGGAAAAAACGGAACAGGCGACGGAAAAAACACAGGAAAAAGGCCGAAACGGATTTTCCGGCAAAAGTTTGTTGGCTGACAGGGGAAACAGACGATAAAATCGTATCCGCCGGACAAATTCTGAAAGGGAAACGGACAAGAGGGCCGGAAAACGTATTGTCACGAATGCGGTTTTCCGGAGGCGTTCCTGTCCGGAATCACCCGACGGGCCAGCCGGCTTTTAATGGATTGAAGGCAGGGAATGATTGCGACCAGATAGCTTCCCTGCCTTCTCTCTCATTAAGTCAGAAATGAAAACGGCAGCCCGACAGAAGACCGGGTGCCGGAACGGAATCGTCCGGAAGAAAAAATCGTTCAGAAGACCTCACGGAAAAAACCGGCGAGGTCTTTTTTCTTGCCTGTATCGGGAGGGTACCTTGCGCGAATACCCGTCCGGTACGACAGAGCCCCAGTATGCCGGAAACCGCCTGTCCGGCGGGCTCGCCGTGCGATCGTCCCCTTGCCGGCCGGAAAAAGACACGTAAATCGCGGAACAGGCCCGGCCGGTACAAAAGGAAGACACATGCCCGGACACAAAGCAGTACCGGCATCCGGATGGCGCACTCCGGTACCTGCCGAACCGTCACCGGACAAAACCCGCCCGCCAGAAGGAAAGAACGGCATAAAAAACTTTCCATACGGAAACGGATGTCGTTTCACCTCAATCACAAGCCCGCCTTGCGGGCTTTTTTCATTGTTGACTGACTAATTGTCGGAAAACCGTTTCCTGCCCGTTTTGCGAGACCTGAAAACGTTTTTCCGTTAAAGAGGAGATAACCATGACCGGATATGAATTGCCGGAAGAACCCGAAGCGCTGCGTGCGGTTCTGTCCGAGAAACTGCAAAGCGGCGCCAAACGCATGAATGCGCACGATGTGCACATTTCCATACTGAAAGACGAGGTGATCGCCCTGAAGGAAGCGAACAAAATGCAGGATGAACGACTGGCCCGGATCGAAAAAAACACCGCGACACTGGTTGAAATCTTCCGGGCGGGGGACGGCACCCTGAAAACCGCCCGATGGTTCGGGAAGCTGCTGATCTGGATCGGCAGTCTTTCATCCGCACTCTATGCCTTCTGGTATGCCATCGTCAACTGGCCGCACAGGGGAGGCTGACATGGATGACAAAAAAATCCGGCTGGCCGTGGGAGCGCTGGCCGTATCGGCTACCTGTCTGGTCGGCATCGCCACCCACGAAGGATACCGAAGCGAAGCCTACAAGGATACGGTTGGCATACCGACCCTCGGCTTTGGCGAAACCGCCGGTGTAAAAATGGGCGACAAGACCACACCGGAACGGGCGCTTGTCCAATTACTTGAGAGCACCGAAAAACATGCCGACGCCATCCGGCAATGCATACACGTTCCGCTCTACCAGCACGAATTCGACGCCTACATCAGTCTGGCCTACAACATCGGGACAGGGGCGTTCTGCCGCTCCACGCTCGTGAAAAAGCTCAACGCCAAAGATTACGCCGGAGCTTGCGAAGAAATAAAACGCTTCAACCGTGCCGGTGGGAAAGTATTGTCTGGCCTGACAAGGCGCAGACAAAAAGAATACCGGTTATGCAAAGGAGAAACGACATGAATGAAAAAAACGTGAAGAAATCCCTGGCGGACATTCCACAGGAAAAACGCCAGCGTTGCGAAGTCTGGACACGCGTGATGGGATACCATCGTCCTGTGGACAGTTTCAATCCCGGCAAACAGGCGGAATTTGCCGAACGCAAACCGTTTGCGGAGCCCAAATGAAAAGAACCATCATGATGACGGCCATCGCCCTGATGACCGGCGTTTTGGCCGGGTACTGGTTTTGCCATGCCCGGTGGGAAGCGGATACGGAAAGGATGAACGCGTCACGGGCCAGAGAAGAAAGCGAAAGGCTGAAAAAAGTCCTTGAAGACAACCGGAACCTGCAGGAAATCGTCAGGGGCCTGCAGGCCAGAATGAAAAAGGAAAACGACCATGCCAAACGAGAATATGATGCTTTGCTTGCTCGTCTCCATCGCGGTACTGCAAGGATGTCAGTCCCCGTCCGCAAGGATGGCGGACTGTCCTGCACTGGACGTGCCGCCGATGACGCTGGACAAACGCGAGCCGAACTTGACCCGGAGACTGCTGAACGAATTCTATCTGTCGGACGCGACGGAGACGAGGCCATCCGGGAACTGAACCAGTGCATCGACCAGTACCGGGCCGTTGAAAAGGCATGCAAACAAACGGCCTGAATCGTCCCTGACGGCCGAAAGAAATCCCGTCCGGGATAACGGGCAGACAGACGGCGCCGGATGCCGGTTGTTTGAGAAAACGACAGACCGTCTTCACAGGAAGTGCGGTCTTTTTTTCTGTAAAATCTTCAGAATTCTTCGTCCTCTGTTTGGTTGGCAAGCGCGCAGGCGAGGCTCGCAAAAGGATTTTGTCTGATTCGTCGTCCGATCTGCCGGAACAGGCCACTTGCCTGTCGATGAGTGCTCATCCGGATGGAAAGGCGGAAAAATCATGAAGAAATATCCCTTTGTCAAAACGGGCCGGACAGTTTGAACAGGCCGGTGACTTTTCTTTTATAATGCCCCGGTATCGTTTGACAAAAAGGCTTTTCCGCAGAAACGGTACCTGCGATACTGCCGGAAAACGGAATATGCCCGATGGAGAAAGCAGGCTGCCGGGCGGAACAGGCCCGGCAGGGCAGGAGCATGGAATCCGCGGGTTTGCCTGAAGAAGATCGTTTTCCGGAAGGGTTTTCGCTTCATCGGACAGGTGAAATGGCCGCAGGCGGGAGCCGGAACATCCGGCGGCATGGTGGTCTGGACAAAGGACAGGTTCGAGAACGTAGGAAGATTTTTTCCATGATGCCGGTTCCGTGCCGCTTGTACACAGGAGCCTTTTTCGTGAGGCGGTGTTTCATGCCGAAACGGGCCGTCCATCCGTTACAAGACGGAAAAAAGCTTGCATGTGAAAGGCAGGGGAGTGCGTATGGCTGTGCAGCGAGACCGCAATGCCGGAAAAAAAGCGCCCGGACATATCCTGATCCGGGGAGCGCGAGTGCATAATCTGAAAAATATCGACGTGGATGTTCCGTTGAACCGGATCGTCGCCATTGCCGGGGTATCCGGTTCGGGCAAGTCCTCGCTGGCACTGGGTGTTTTGTATGCCGAAGGTTCGAGGCGTTATCTGGACGCACTGTCCACCTATACCAGAAGACGGATGACACAGGCTGCCAGACCGCAGGTGGATGAGGTTATGTATGTTCCCGCCGCCCTTGCCCTGCACCAGCGTCCGGGTGTTCCCGGCATCCGCAGTACCTTCGGGACGGGAACGGAACTGCTGGGCAGTCTTCGCCTGATGTTTTCACGGCTGGCGAGCCACCGGTGCCCCAATGGACATTATCTGGAACCCACGCTGGCCGTTGCGGCGGGGCAGGAACTTGTCTGCCCGAAATGCGGTGCCCGGTTTTACGCTCCTTCCGCCGAAGAGCTGGCCTTCAACAGCCAGGGCGCCTGCCGTGCCTGCAATGGAACGGGAACAATACGGACAGTCGATCGGGCGACTCTTGTGCCGGATGAATCCCTTTCTATCGATGAGGGAGCGGTCGCGCCCTGGAATTCCCTGATGTGGTCGCTGATGACGGATGTCTGCCGCGCGATGGGCGTACGCACGGATATTCCGTTTCGCGAACTCACTGAAAAGGAAAAAGATATCGTCTATAACGGGCCGGCGGAAAAAAGGCGTATCCTGTACAAGGCCAAAAGTTCCAATCAGGCCGGAGAACTCGACTTCACCTATTTCAACGCAGTTTATACCGTTGAAAACGCCCTGGCGAAAGTCAGGGACGAGAAGGGCATGAAACGGGTGGAAAAATTCCTGAAAGAAGACATTTGCCCCGACTGTCACGGAACCCGTCTTTCCGATGCGGCAAGAGCGCCGGAACTGGGTGGCGTTTCGCTGGATGAAGCCTGCGAAATGACGCTTGCCCGTCTGGCGGAATGGGTGGCGGGTGTGCCCGGCCTGTTGCCGGAAGAGATGGTTCCGATGGCGGAAAGCATCGTCGATTCGTTTACCGAAACGGCAAGGCGGCTGCTGGATCTGGGGTTGGGCTATCTGACGCTGGACAGGGCTTCCCAGACGCTTTCCACCGGCGAACGGCAGCGGATGCAGCTGGCCCGTGCCGTCCGCAACCGTACCACGGGCGTCCTGTATGTGATGGATGAACCGTCTATCGGACTGCATCCCGCCAATATCGTCGGGCTGACCGGCGTGATGCGTGATCTGATCGCCGACGGAAATTCCGTGATACTGGTCGATCACGACACGCAAATTCTCTCGGAGGCGGACTGGCTCATCGAAATGGGGCCGGATGCCGGCGCCGGGGGCGGCCATGTCATTGCGCAGGGAAGTATTGCCGATATCGCAGGAAACCGCCATTCCCGGATCGGGCCGTTTCTTTCCGGTGCCGCCGGAGTCCGTACGGAAAGGGAAAACGCCTCTGGAAACGTGTTTTCCGCCGGGCGTATCCGGCTTTCTACGGCACCGATCCATACCGTCAAACCGGTACAGGCCGATATCCCGAAAGGGAAACTGACTGTCGTGACCGGCGTTTCCGGTTCAGGCAAGACGACTCTCGTTCTGGAAAGCCTCGTTCCGGCGCTTTCCGCCCTGATCGACAGAAAAAAACTGCCACCGCATATTCTGTCGGTGGAGGCGGACGGAATCGGACAGGTGAAACTGATTGACGCGACCCCCATCGGCATCAATATCCGTTCCACGGTCGCTACCTATGCGAACGTACACGACGAACTGAGAAAAGTGTTCGCCAGGACACCGGAAGCCAGAGAGCGGGGTTATAAGGCCGGGGACTTTTCCTACAATACCGGAAAACTGCGTTGCCCGGTCTGTGACGGAACGGGAGCCATCAGTCTCGATGTCCAGTTCCTGCCTGACGTGGACATTCCCTGTCCCCAGTGCCGGGGATCGCGATACGCGAAAGATGCCGGACAAGTGAAATACCGAAACCGGGCAGGCCGGGCGTATTCGCTGCCGGAACTGATGAAAATGGATATCCATACGGCCCTGAAAGCCTGTCGCGATCTGAAAGCCGTGAGCCAGCGACTGGACGTGCTGCAAAAACTCGGTTTGGGTTATCTGACGCTGGGAGAAGAAACACCGGGGCTTTCCGGCGGTGAGGCGCAGCGCCTGAAACTGGCCAGTGAAATGGGAAAAGCCCAGTCCGGTTCCGTCTTCGTATTCGACGAGCCCACCATCGGCCTGCATCCCCTGGATGTCGAGACACTGCTGGATGTATTTTCGACTCTTATCACAAACGGCGCGACCGTAATCGTGATCGAACATGATCTGGATGTGATACAAAATGCCGACTACATCATCGACATGGGGCCGGGAGGCGGTTCGGACGGCGGAAAAATCGTCGCAGCCGGAACGCCTGAAGCGGTTTCGGCCAATCCGGAAAGCGTGACCGGAAAATACCTCTCGGTCCGACTGGAAAAACAGATGGGGCCGAAAGCGGATGGAGGGACTGTCCGTCCTGCACGAGGAACCGGGAGCGACGAAAATGTCGCCAACAGGTGACAGACGGGCCGATACAATCCGTCCGCTTTGAACACTTCGACAATTTCAGGTTACCATCGTCATTTCCCGAGCGGATTTGACCCCTGAAGAAAACGGATATTGCGAATACATCCGAACCCGTACCGTCCGGCGAACGGCGCTTTCCGGAAAAAACCGTTCCGAACCGCCGGGAGTTGGCGGGTGGCTTGCCTTGCTGATCGTCATCCTGATTCTGGTGCGGCCGGTTCTGGAGGCAATATTCCAGTCCGCCGTTTTCAACCGGCAATGGCAGGAAAATCCTTCCATCTTGCATGACATTATCTGGAACCGGCACCGGCAGATCGTCTGGATCGTCTGTTTCATCATGTCGGCTCTGAGCGTTTCGGCCGGAGTGGTCTTCTGGAAAATCCGTCGGTCCGCCGCCGTCAGGTATGCCATTGCCGTCCTGTGGATTACCTCGCCCGGTTATTATGCCGTCATCATGTTCGCGTGGCTGCTTTTCAGCCATCCGGTACTGGCCATCGCTTTCGTTGTGCAGAGTAGGGAAAACCTGCTTATCTCCTTTATCGCGCCACTGTTCTGGACAACCTGTCTCCATGACTTGAAACGTGTCAGCGACACCTGCCGGTACCATGAATTCTGATCCCGCAGGAAAGAAGCGGGAGGGCCGTGTACCTTTGGACAGACCGGACAGGCACGTGACGCCACCGGTGTTCGTTCCCGAAGCACCCGGGCATCACATGCAAATCGCCGGGCTCGTCCGGAAGCGGACGAAAAGCCATGACGCCGGTCCGGTTTGCATGATGCCGGATGCTGTCTGAAGTCCACAGGAACTTTCCCGTTCCCGATATCACCGGTCCCGGGTATCGGGAATTTCACCGGCGCTATCTATGTCAGACGGTCGGACAGACCGGAAAGCCGCTTCAGGTACCGGTTGCCGGTCTGCCGGATTGGACAGGGGGGGAGCGTGGCGGGTACCGGACAGCGGGCATGTCTTGCCGTTCTTCGCTTGTCCGGATTGCCGGTCGGCAAAAAACGGAAATCCTGCGGCGACAGCCAGTGATGGCGGTTATCCGGAAACCATGCGCAATCCCCGGTTTTCCTGGCGTATCCCAGCCGTTTTTCCGGAGGAATGCGGTATCATTGACAGACCCACCCTGAAAAACGGCGGGCGCAAAAACGAAAAACGGATTCATGCCGCCGGCATCCGGATATCTCCGCGATACCGGCTGTATTGCCGGAGCAGTGCAGACCTGCTCTGGTAACGGACCCTGATGATGAGAGAACAGGACAGTCCCCCATTGCCGGAACCGGAAAAGGAAACGCCCCTTGCCGGACGAGGAAACGATCCCGGGCGGAAAACGGATCAGGAACCCTTGTGGTTCCTGTACCTGATCCTTCAGTTCATGTTCGGCAATCCCCTGCTGGATACCTGCTCTTTCATCATGCGGCTCGACATGTACGAAAAAGAAGGAATCGTCTGGATGTATCCGGACATTTTCCGTTTTTATACCGGTTACGGCTGGTTTGTCGTCATTTCCTGTTCGCTGGCCAGCCTGTATACCGGTTATGTGCTCGGCGAGAGACGGAGCCGCGAATCCCTCCGGCTCGCCAGATGGATGTTCTGGCTGAACGGCCCGTTTCAGGTTATCCTGTTACAGGGCGTCTATTGCCTGTTTTTCGTCAGCATATCGGGAAGCGCGATTTTCGGGTATGTCATGCTGCCGATGGCCTGGTCCCTGCTCTGGACGCTGGTATGGACAGCATGGCTGGGCAAATCCCGACGCGCCGGGGAAATTTTCCGGTATAGTGAATAGCGAGCGTACAAGTGACTGACGGAACAGGCAGGGTCTGCCGGCCTGTCCGCCGATTTCATGGAGAAAAACCCATATGGAAAACAACGAACCGATTCAGGAAAACAGGAACGGCGATCCGTTTCCCGATGCCCCCAGGGGAGTCGGGGGCTGGCTGGCCTGGTTGATCATCGCTCTGACGATATTGAATCCGCTGTTCTCCATCTTCCTGCTCGCTTCCGAATTCGGCACGGCAGAGCATGTGAACCCCGCCTTGCTGCAAATGCCTCCTTACGTCCAGTACAAATGGTTCAGTTGGGGACTTATCCTGGTCTGTTGCGTCGTCAGTATCGGTGCCGGCTACCGGCTCTGGAAAACCCACGTCTGGAAATCGGTCAGGGAAGCCATCTTCTCTCTCTGGATCATCGGGCCATTGTCAACAGTCGTCCTTGTCGCCTATCTCTATGTGAATTTCGGATCGCTCATTGAAAAATCGATGATGGATATCCTCGGCAGCCTGTTCCGTTCAATTTTCTTCGCCGGACTCTGGACAGCCTACCTGCTTCGTTCGAAAAGAGTCCGGAACACCTATGCCAGGGATGAAACACCCCGGTCATTTTCCGGATTTTAAGCCGGAGTCCGCGGGATAGTAGGTGTTTTTGACACGGGAGGAGCGAAGCAGATAACCGGTCCATATCGCACACTGGATAGCCGAAGCGGCTATCAGGACATAAAACGGCTTGATCGTCTGGGCGAAATCGAGGTGGAAAATGGCCGAAGCCGCCGCCGCATGAATGAGCGGGACGATCGGTCCGACCAGCCAGATCACACCGATAGCCAGCTGGACCGTCATCGGCCTTTTGATGCGCCAGAGCGCATAACCGGCAGCCAGACAGAAAAAGCACATAATGGCAAAAATGACCCAGACGACCATCCGGTATTGCACCCAGGCCTGATTCGCTTCCAGTGCCGGCAATGCCCGTGCGGAAACAATGAAATCGTAATAAAGGTTCCTGAAACCCATTACGGGCGTATAGACCGCCAGCATCACAATCAGCAGCAGCAACCAGCCGCCGACCCCTTTCGGTGCAGATACAGAAGACCGGATCTTGCGATTCACGCGATATTCTCCTCAAGCCGGAAATTCCGGCCGGTTTGTCAGAAAATCCACTATACCAGCCGGATACGGAATCCGTTTGACCCGATGCAAAAAAAGAATCCCCCGATTACGGAAAAACGGTTCAGTTTCCCGGGAACGCATCCACATACTGGATACGAAGATCGGGGAAAGCGTTCACGAACTGTATCCTGAAATCCGGAAAACTGTCCACGAATTGCCACCGGCCGCAACGGTCGGGAAAAGCGTTGACCTTTTGTACTTTCAGATCGGGAAACGCATTCACCACCTGAACCCTGAAATCGGGAAATGCCTCGACGACCTGTACACGTCCGTAAAGTACCTTGCCTTCCAGGGTACAGTTTGCCCCGACATTTCCGGCACAGGCGGGAAAAGCCGGCAAAACCAGAAAGACGGACAGAAAACATGCGGGAAGCGGATTGCGCGACCTCATCAAAAACACCTTTGGAAATACATGACATGCAAATGCCGGAACAGGTTAGCCGCCGAGACGGAAACCCTCCCGAATCAGGGCCAGAAAATCACTTCATCGTCATTTTCCCGAGACTTTTCAGCCGTTTCGCCGGAAAACGAGCAAGGCGGAACGGGCGAATGACGCCGGAAAAGAAAATGGAAAAGATGATAAAAGAGACACAGCATACCCGAATTCCAGAAACAGGGTACAGAACCGGCGATCCGTTCTGTCATGATGAATCATGAATCCATATTAATCCTTTTTCGTACCGGCGTCATCTTTTGGCAATATACAAAACCTGCATACCGGATATCCGTGGAGGCGCACTTTTCTCCGGTACACCGGCCGTATGGCATGAACATCCGGATATCCGTCATGGAACCGGATATCATGCCATGGCTGACCGAAGTTTTTTTATTTTGTACCATATCATTGTGGCGCCCGAATTGCGCCCGGAAACAGAAAAGCAAGTCAGACCTCCTTCGAAAGAAGCGAGGTCTTTTTTTATGGAGACGAGATGAGCAAACTACCGGAGAAAGCGGTATTGGACGGAAGCAAGATACCGAAGACGACGACAGGAGAAATGAAGGAAGCGCTGGGAGAATTACATGACTACCTGAAAGAGCTGCTGGGAGAAGACAGCGGAGACAAGGAATCGGCGAGACTGGCGCTCGGTATCGATCTGGAAGAGTTGAGCGGGAACATCGATGCGAAAGCCGACCGTTCCGAACTGTCAAGCGTTGCCATGACAGGGAGTTACGATGACCTGAAAGACAAACCGGACCTGAGTGAGCGAGGGGTTCCCATTGGTACAGTAGCGTGGTTCGCCATGCCGGTTCCGCCGGCCGGTTACCTGAAATGCGATGGTGCGGCAGTCGGGCGGGAAACCTGTCCCGAACTCTTTGCCGCCATCGGAACCACCTACGGAGAAGGCGA
>ERZ1034992.535-NODE-535-length-20848-cov-11.492666_pt1 | contig 20848 bp, 22 predicted proteins | sample MGYA00520695_ERZ1034992 | MGnify/ENA primary metagenome ERZ1034992 (study PRJEB33766, sample SAMN09781778) | gut metagenome | biome: gut microbiome | host: Homo sapiens | place: Madagascar | study: EMG produced TPA metagenomics assembly of the PRJNA485056 data...
ATATAAAAATATATAATTTAATCCGCCACAGGAGAAAACACATGTCCATACAACCGTCGGAATGGGACCGCATGAACGAATCCGCCGCGCAAGCGGTCGATTTCATCAAGAAACTGGGCAATCCCGACCGTCTCAAGCTGTTATGCCGTCTGTCGCAGGGTGAGTGCCATGTCGGACAGCTGGAAGACGAATGCGGCATTCACCAGCCGACCCTGTCGCAGCAGCTGGGAGTATTGAGAAGGGGAGGCCTGATCGTGCCCAGAAAAGATGGCAAACAGATTTTCTACCGTCTTTCCGACGGCCCCGTCATGGAAATCATGGCGATTCTGCACCGCCATTTTTGCAGCCGGCGGGAGACGTCCCGATGAACATCGACTGGAGCCATTTCACCCCGTATTCTTCTCTCGCCGGCGGCATTCTGATCGGACTGGCCGCCTGCCTGCTGATTCTGGCGGATGGCCGGATAGCCGGAATCAGCGGTATCGTTTCCGGACTGGCCAATCGCGACAAAAGGGAGCGGCGCTGGCGTGCCGCGTTTGTCGCCGGACTGTTGATCTCGCCCTGGCTGTATCGTCTTGCCGCACCATTGCCTGAAATCCGCTACGGCAGCCATTCATGGATTTTGCTGGCCATAGCCGGGCTGCTTGTCGGGTTCGGCAGCCGGCTCGGTTCGGGATGTACGAGCGGGCACAGTGTCTGCGGCCTTTCACGACTGTCGAAACGTTCGCTTGTCGCCACCGTTCTCTTCATGGTATCCGGTGCGCTCTCCGTACTGCTTGTACGTCACTGGACAGGAGTCTGACATGTTCCATTTCGTCTCATTCGTCTCGGGCCTGCTTTTCGGACTCGGGCTCGTTCTTTCCAAAATGGCCGATCCCGGCAAAGTCATCGCCTTTCTGGACTTCACCGGTTGTTGGGATCCGTCTCTGGCCTTTGTCATGGCCGGCGCCGTCGGCGTGGGACTGGCCGGTTTTGCCTGTGCCCGGAAAACCGGAAAAACATGGCTGGGCGTTCCCATGCAATTGCCCCATGCCACACGGATCGACTGGCGGCTTGTCGCCGGCAGTGCGGTTTTCGGGGCAGGGTGGGGACTTGCCGGCGTTTGCCCGGGGCCCGCACTGGTCGCTCTTTCAACCGGCGTCGTCCCGGCAGCCGTTTTCGTCGTTTTCATGCTTGCCGGCATGGGATTGTATGCACTGGTGAACCGGGACTGAAAGAATCCGGCATGAGCGTCATACCGGTTCTTTATCGTATTGGAAGACGGCTTTTCGCGGCAAAGGATGAACGGCACGGAAAACGCAATGGCGGAGCGAAGGATGTCCGTGTTTTTTCGGGTACGATGGTGTGATCCTGTCGTTTTGCCGGTGAAAGGCATGTTCCGGTACGATGATATCTGCCGTATCTCTTTTTTTCGGCCATGCCGTTTGACAACGTCACCGGAAAAGGCCATGAAGCGGGTCTGCCACGAACGGATTTCTCCGAAAAAAAGCGTATGGCGGATATTCCGGCAAGATGTCCTCGGCTTGCGAAGACGATACCGGACGTGCCCGGGCAGGGCGGCTCCGTTATGCTTTTGTGCAAAAGGTCCCGGCGTTTCGGGCTGCCGACATCAATAATGGGTTTTCCCCGTAAATTCCGTCACGTCTATGCGGAATACAGAAACAACGGCCAGCATTTTTTCACTGAATGCGAAAGAACGGTTGCTGAACCGGCGCATCAGCGCCCGCAATCCGTGCGCCTTTTCATCCGGATCAGCCAGTTCGACGATATGACCATTACCCACAATGCTCCGGTAACGGAAACCGTACCGGCATGCCGGTTGTTCTCCCGCAAAGTCATGTCCGTCATCCATCTCGAAGGCGACAGACGGATTTTTTCTGAAAGCCGCTGTTTTTCTGCCCTCGCGTGGGGAGTGGACGTAAAGTGTCAGGCGAGTATCCTGCCAGTCGTATCCGAAATTCATGGGGACAATATAGAGCCCTTCATCATCGGATGTCGCGATCCGGATGATCTGACAGGCATCGACGATCCGGCCCAGTTCGCCACGGTCAGTGACCGGACGGTCCATTTTTCGCATTTCCATAAAATTCTCCGCATCAACCCCTGTCAGGACATACCTGCTTCATCCATTTCCGGGAAAATACTTTATCACGATATGAGGAAACCGGACTATCTTCGGAAGAACGTTTTCACATCGGAATCACCACGACGACAGCATGGAGCAACAGCCCGATCACTCCGCCGACTAATGTTCCGTTGATCCGGATGAACTGGAGATCCTTGCCGATTGACAGTTCCAGTTCCCTGACCATCGAACGGCTGTCCCAGTTCCGGACGGTATAGACGATATGCTGGGCCACCGTCGAGCGGATTTCTTCCGACATTGCCTGCGTTATCTGGATCATCTGGTCATTGATGGATTCGGTCATGGCCGGATTTTCCAGTATCCAGCGTCCGAAACGGCGGAAAGTCCGTGACAGCCGGTGTTTCATTTCGGAACCGGAATCCATCGCATCTTTCTGTATCCAGTGGCGGAAGTGCACCCACAGGGTTTCGAAATATTCGGCTACCACCGGCGTCCCCAGAAACTGCCGTTTCCAGCTCTCGATTCTGGCATGATACCCGGGATCACTTTTGACGCGGCTGATGAAGCGGCCGGCCAGCTCGTCGAACTGTTTGCGACGGGGATGGGCCGGATCGCGACCGATATCGTGCAGCCAGCCCTGAAGACTTTCGACCAGCGTACCGGCCACCCGCATACCGAATTCATCCGTATCCATCACCAGCCCGAGCATTTTGATCAGCTTGGGATATTCGCGCCGGGAAACCTCGATGATCACCGCCGCCAGCTGCCTGCGTGTGCCGGGTTCGTCCAGTACGGAAGAAATCCGCAATAGCCCGACATCGAAAAGCGCCTGATGCTGGTTGTTGTGGGTCAGAACATCCATCAGCTGACCGATCAGATTGCCCAGATCCAGTTCTTCCAGCTGTTTGTAAATCGCATTGCGCAACAGTTTTCCCACACGCTGGTCATCGACGAATTCCAGCGCTCCCGTCAAAACGCGGATAGTCTTGTCGGCCAGAAAATCCGCCTTTTCCCGGGAAGACAGCCATGCCGCCATCCGCTGGGCCGGTTCCCAGTCCCGCATTTTGGCCGTCATCGTTTCCCGTGACAGGAAATTGTCCCGGATGAAAACAGCCAGATTCTCGGCGATTCTGTCCTTGTTTTCGGCAATAATGGCCGTACGGGGAATCGGAAGTTTCAACGGATGACGGAAAATGGCGACAACGGCGAACCAGTCGGCCAGCGCACCGATCATGGCCGCTTCGGAAAAAGCCCCGATCCATTCCCAGATGCCAGCCTTGCCGTAAAGACGGGAAACGATGAAAAGACAGGCCATCGCCACCAGCAGCACCGTGGCGGACAGCTTCATTTTCAGAAGCTGGCGTTTTCGGTTATGTTTTTCCATGCAAAGACTTTTTTCTCCGGTTCAGGAAGCGTTCCGTTCCCTGTTTTCAGGGTGGATCACATGCCGGCCGATCTCGTCAAGACCTTTCGAAATCAGATCAAAAGATTCATGGAAAGCATTGATATCTTTGGAATAAGGGTCGGGAACATCGTAATTGCCGAATTCCCCGACACGCATGATTTTTCCCCGGTAATTTGGAAAACGGGACCGGATGCTGTCGCTTTGCCTCTTTTCCATCGTCAGGACCAGATCGGCTTTTTCCAGCAACGCCTTCGTCAGTACCCGGGCGCGGTGACGGCTGATATCGATTCCGTTTTCTTTCATGACGTGAATGGCGGAAGAATCGGCAAACCAGCCGGCCGTGATATCCTCCAGACCGGCCGAGGCGATGTCTTTGTCGGGATAACGTTTTTTCAGAAGGCCTTCCGCCATCGGACTGCGGCAGATGTTGCCAAGACAAATCACCAGAATACTGTTTATCACCGATAACCCTTTCACTCAAAACAAACGCACTTTCCGTGCAATCCCTGCAAAAAACAGCCCGGACTATCCCGTATTTTAAGGGATAGTCCGTTCTGAATCGAGCCGAAATACAGACTTGTCTTGATCTTTCATGCCATACCGGTCGATAAAGATCAATCCGGGACAGGGCGAGTCTCTTTATGCTGGCAACACATCCCGGATAACTGTTTCCGGCAAGTCTTCCGGCTGGAAACGCCAGCCTCACCGATCTGCGAAGGAGCGACAGTTGGACAAGAACACCTCTGCAAAACACCGGCGGTTCGGAGACCATACCCCCTGGTACGCCATGTCTGCCGATCAGGCCATGTCGTGTCTTGAAACGGGAAAAGAAGGTCTTTCCGGAAACGAGACGGAAAAACGCCTTCACGAATTCGGCCCGAATGTGCTTTCCGCCGCCAAACCGCGCAGCGCCCTGGTCCGCTTCATTCTCCAGTTCAACAACGTCCTGATCTATGTCCTGCTCATCTCCGCCGTGATCACCGGCATACTCGGCCACTGGGTCGATACCGGGGTCATCGCCGGCGTGGTGCTGATCAACGCCATCATCGGCTATATTCAGGAGGGGAAAGCGGAAAACGCGCTGGAAGCCATCCGGAAAATGCTGTCACTGGAAGCCATAGTCATCCGCAATGGCCAGCGCATGTCCATTCCGGGAGAAGACGTCGTTCCCGGAGACATTGTCGCATTCGCTCCGGGCGACCGTATCCCGGCCGATATCCGGCTGATCGACGAAAACGGTCTTGCCGTCGATGAAGCCGCGCTGACCGGAGAATCGCAACCTGTTTCCAAGCACACGGGAACCGTCCCTCCAGACACCCCTTTGGCCGACCGTTTCAACATGGTTTATTCCGGCACGCTGGTCACACAGGGTACGGCACTGGGCGTCGTCGTCGCGACCGGGGATGCGACCGAATTCGGCCGTATCGGCAAAATGATCGGCCGGGTCGGAGAAGTCACGACTCCCCTGTTGCGCCGGATCGCCGTTTTCGGACGCTGGCTGACCGTCGGGATTTTGGCCGTCACCGTATTCACCTTTCTTGTCGGAACCGTCATACAGGGATACGGGATCGCCGACATGTTCCTGATGTGCGTGGCACTGGCCGTTTCCGCCATACCGGAAGGGTTGCCCGCCGTCATGACCATCACTCTGGCGCTGGGTGTGCAGCGGATGGCACGTCTGAATGCCATCGTCAGGAAGCTGCCGGCCGTCGAAACACTGGGATCGGTCACCGTCATTTGTTCCGACAAGACAGGTACCCTCACCAGAAACGAAATGACCGTCCAGACCGTCGTCACTGCCGGCAGGACATTTAAAGTCACCGGAACGGGATATGCCCCGACGGGCGAATTCCGGCTGGACCACCATGTCATCGAACCGTCCGCCTGCCCGGAACTGGAAGAGATCATCCGTGCCGCCGTACTTTGCAACGATGCCGTTCTTCAGGAAAGGGACGGCCAGTGGACTGTCGTGGGCGATCCGACAGAAGGTGCGCTGCTGACACTGGGCATGAAAGCCGGTCTTGATCCGGACAGACTGCGCAATGGGCGATCCCGCCTGTCCACGATCCCGTTCGAGTCGGAATACCGATTCATGGCGACCCTGAACACGGACGGGGAAGGGCACAAATACCTGTTCGTCAAGGGGGCGCCCGAAACCGTGATCGAACGGTGCCAAAGCGAACGTACCGGAAACGGCGGGCAACGTCCCATCGACAGGACTTGCTGGCACCGCCGCATCCGGGAAATCGCCGCGGACGGGCAAAGGACACTGGCGGTTGCCATGAAAAAAATGCCGGATGAAGCGACGGAAACCGGTTTCGGCGATATCGGAGAAGGTCTTGTCATGCTCGGCGTGATCGGCATTATCGATCCGCCCCGGGATGAATCGCTTCTGGCCGTCAACCAGTGCCACCACGCCGGTATCGTCGTGAAAATGATCACGGGAGACCATGTCGAGACAGCCCGCGCCATCGGCGAGCGTCTGAACATCGGTATCGGCAAACCGGCCGTTACCGGCGCCGAACTGGAAAAAATGGATGACACGACCCTGAGGCGGACCGTTAGGGAAGCGGACATCTTCGCCCGGACCAGTCCCGAACACAAGCTGCGGCTGGTCGAGGCTCTCCAGGCCGACGGGGAAGTCACGGCCATGACCGGCGACGGCGTCAACGACGCACCGGCCCTGAAACGTGCCGATGTCGGACTGGCCATGGGCGTCAAGGGAACGGAAGCCGCCAAGGAAGCGGCCAGCATCGTGCTGGCGGACGACAATTTCAGTACCATCGCCGGTGCCGTCCGGGAGGGACGCCGCATTTACGACAATCTCCAGAAAGGCATTCTTTTCCTGTTGCCGACCAATGGCGGTCTGTCGCTGGTCGTGATCGTCGCCGTCCTGCTCGATTTTGCCCTTCCGCTGACTTCCAAACAGATTCTCTGGATCAATATGGTGACCGCGACGACCCTTTGTCTGGCGCTGACCTTCGAGCGGCCCGAAGCCAATGTGATGGACCGTCCTCCGCGTGCTCCCGATGCTCCGCCACTGACCCTTTACATGGTCTGGCGCATCGTGTTTACTTCCTGCATCCTCATGCTGGCCGCATTGCTGCTGTTTGACTGGGAACTGAAAAACGGAGGAAATCTCCGTCTGGCCCGGACCGTCGCCGCCGCCACCATCGTCGTCGGCCAGATCGCCTACCTGTTCAATTGCCGTTTCCTCAAGGCGTCGTCTCTGACGACACGGGTATTTTCCGGCAACCGGAGCATATATGTCGCCATCGGCATACTCGCCATCCTGCAACTGATATACACCTATGTCCCCTGGTTTCAGGAAATATTCGATACCGCTTCCCCGGGTGTGAGAGACTGGATTCTCATTCTCGTCATGGGAGTGGCCAGCTTTCTGGTCATCGAGCTGGACAAGGCAGGGGAACGCTGGTTGTCCAGACGGAACGGCCGTCCCGATTTCTGACATTCCGGTGTTTCCGGGATGCGAAAACACCGGAAGCGGCAAATAAACATTGCGGCCTGTGGAAAATGTGAAACAAACGGAACAACTTTGGCGAAAACCCGGTTTGGGGGATGAAATCCCGGGCATTAAGCGCTAAAGTAACCGACAGGGAGGGCGAATTCGCCCGGCCATTGTGACCAAGGAGAAACATCATGAAAAATAACCACAGTATCATGGTGGCGACCGATATGTCCGAATGCGCGACGATGGCGGAAAGCAGGGCGGCCATGTTGTGTCAGCAGCTGGGAAAATCGCGGCTGGATATCATCAACGTGCAGGATCTGTCCATCATCGACATGCTCACCCGTGTCCTGAAAAGTTCATCGTCAGATACGGAGGATGCCGTCAGGGAAAGCATGTCCGGCGATTTGGCCCAGGTAGCGACCCGTCTTGAAAACAAGTACCGCATTCCGTGCGAACAACTGATCCGGTTCGGTAATCCTGTTGCCGAAATCATGAAAGAGATCGTGGCGCGCGGGACCGGACTGCTGGTTATCGGCGCCCATGGAAACGGCCCGAAAAGCCATGATTTTCTGGGGAATCTCCCCAGCAAACTGCTCCAGATCAGCCCCGTGCCCTTGCTTGTCATCCGCCAGGAACCGAAACGGGCTTACGACAAAATCATGATCGCCGTCGATTTCTCGGAAATATCGTATTATCAGGCCAGACAGGCGCTTTCACTCGCGACGCCGGATGCCGAAATCGTGTTCGTTCATGCCTATGAAGTACCCAACGAGGGCATCATGCGATATGCCAACGTATCGCAGGGCCTGCTGCACGAGTTCCGTTCCGATATCCGTCTGAAAGCCGGGGCCGAAATGCAGTCGTTCATCGCACGGCTTCAGACATCGCATCATGTCACATCGGTCATCCAGCTCGGCATTCCCCACGTGGTCATCCGGGAACACGTGCAATCGAAAAAGCCCGATCTGCTCGTTATGGGAAAACTGGGACGCAACCGCTTCGAGGAATTCATTCTGGGCAGCACCTCACGCAATGCTATTTACGAAACGGACTGCGACATCATGATCGTTCCGCCGACTGCGGTGAAAAAGGAAATACAGGAATCGGCCGACGGACAGAACCGGACGGCTGCAACCGGAAAATCATGACGCCAAACCGCGCGCAATGGCAATGCCCACCTGCGCGCGGTTTCCCAATGGCTCTTCATCCGTACAAAAGGCGCGACGGCGAAGTGGAGAGACGAAGTTCTTGAAAGAGGGCGGTAAAAACAGCCGATACGGGTTGTCCGTCCTTTTTTTGATGGGGATTTTCTGTTCCAGACATGGTATTGAAGGCAAGAAATGAATCGTATTACGGTTTTGCAGGGTGATGTTGCCAGGCTGGAAGTCGAAGCGGCCGAAATATATCCGGTCAATCGCTTTTCCTGCTATCTCTTGCGGCACGTATCGCTTTCCGATAGAAAAGGCGGCAAGAATCGCGATAAATGCCATTCAGGAAAATATTCTGAAATATCCGGAGCTTGAAAAAATTGTTCTTGTCGATATTAACGATACCATTTGGAACGCGTATAAAAAACTTTTGCGAATATAGTCGTTTGGCGTGTTGTCCGGGAATCGTTTTTCCGTCAGGTCGCAAAACGATGGAGATGGATTCAGGAAAACACGTCCGCTTCGCCTGGTTCAACGCCCTGTTCATTATGGGGAGAAACACGCGGGGACGTGACACCGTGCCAGTCGATGGCGATGGACGGATCGTCCCGGCGGATACAGCGCATGCTGTTTTCGTCATACGGTTTTGTTGTCAATGCGACGGTATCGACGAAATCGCTCAACGTCAGCATCCCGCAGGCGAATCCTTCCGGAATCCGGAACCGGTAACCGTTGTCGCCGGCCAATACCGTGGCGACCCATAGGGAAAAACCGGGTGAGGATTTCCGAAGATCGACGGCGACCTGGAAAATCTGTCCGTTCTCGACATAAACGAGACAGCTCCGGGTATGAGGTTCGATCTGGTAATGCAGGCCGATCAGTTGATGATGTTCCGTATGCGTGCGGATTTCCTGTGCGAACCCGATCGGATTTGCTAGAGCCGTTCTGAATGCTTCTAGATCGAATGCCTCCGGAAAAAGCCTCTGGCTGTTTCCGGGAACATCCGGATCGATGATTTTGACCTCAGGTATGGCTGTGTTCGTAATATTCATGATTCAGCATCAGGAAAAGAGGCGTGTTGCGCAAATGGTATCGGGTCTCGCTTTTGCCGAAATGGTTCCAGGCGAACGGATCGACATATTCGCGTCCGCTTCCGTCCGGCGCGATATTCGGATCGTACTCCCGCACGAAACGGCCGTCTGCCGGATCGGCGGCAAACGCCTGCCCCAGAAAACTCACGTTCTCGAAAGGTATATCCATCGTTTCGTGAAAAAAACGACGGCCCGGATCTGACTGGACATGGATCGACATAACAGATTTCCCATAATATTCGACGGGGGTTGCCACAGAAAGTTCCGGATAAACATAAACCGCTTTCCCGGCCGGTGGCTTGTCAAGGCGCAAGGAATGGAAAACGCGAAGATACCGGATGCGACGACTCCTGTAACAGAAAAAACATCCGCCGAAACGGCAGGAGAATATCCGGGAAAAGCCAAAAAAACGCCGGCCTTATGAAGGCCGGCGATACGGCAGGGAGGGAAATCCCTATTTTTTTCCGGGCCAGGCCACGACTTTCTGGCGCTGTTCACCCAGTTTTTCGACACCGGCGACGACAACATCTCCCGGTTTCAGAAACACCTGCGGGTTGCGGGCCAGCCCGACACCCGGCGGCGTACCGGTCGCAATGACATCACCGGGCAAAAGCGTCATGAAATGCGAGAGATAGCTGACGATTTTCGCTACCGTGAAAATCATCGTTTTCGTGTTGCCCTGCTGCATCCGCTCGCCATTCACGTCCAGCCAGACGTCCAGATTCTGCGGATCGGGAATTTCATCCCGTGTCACGAGCCAGGGGCCGATCGGGCCGAATGTATCGCACCCCTTGCCCTTGTCCCACTGGGTACCGCGTTCGATCTGGAATTCCCTCTCGGACAGGTCGTTGGCGACACAATACCCGGCCACATAATCGAGCGCTTCTTCCTCGCCGATATACTGGGCCTTTTTGCCGATAATGACTCCCAGTTCGATTTCCCAGTCCGATTTTTTCGAATCTTTCGGCAAAACGATATTGTCGTTGGCGCCACACAGGCAGGTCACCGCTTTCATGAAAACGATCGGTTCGCGGGGAATGCGCATCTTCGCTTCGGCAGCATGCTCGATGTAATTGATGCCGATAGCGATATATTTGCCGACATGGGCGACAGGAACACCCAGACGGGGGCGTCCCGTAACCAGCGGCAGCCTGTCGGTTTTCAGTTTCGCCAGCCGGGCCAGCGCCCGGTCGGAAAGCTGGTCAGCAGTGAAATCGTCTATCTTGCCGGACAGATCGCGAAGTTTGCCGTCAGAATCGATCAGACCGGGTTTTTCCTTGCCGGGTTTGCCATAACGAACCAGTTTCATGATATCTCTCCTGAAAATTGAAATCGGATTTGCCTTTTTCCCCGGTAAAATCATACAGGCAAAAAAGCGTTTTTCCCACCAGAAACCACCTGTTTCGGGGAATCCGATCTGTTCTGCCGGACCTAAAACGGCCGCAAAACGGGAAAGCTCATGGGCACATCATGCCAAGGATTTTCTCCGCTTCAATCCAGGGCGCGTTTCCACAAAACCAGTTTGTCCTCGAAAGAACGGCTGGCATAGGCGGGAGACGAGGAGGGGAGCAGCACCGTCCGGTAGCCTGCCGCCTCCAGCCTTTTCGCATATGCTCCGGCCACCTTGCCGTTGAAACAGACCTTTTCCAGACGCGGGCAAATTTCATTTAACAGGGTGAAATCGTTGGCGACCGCATTCCGGATCCGGGAATCCAGACTGCCGACGCGGTCGCACAGGGAAATCACGTCCCACAGACCGATACCGTGTCCCAGCAGGCGATCCAGCCGTTTTTCATAAGGCAGGGACACCAGATCGTCGTCCAGCACGGCCGACAGCAGCTTCCAGAACTGGTTGCGCGGATGGGCGTAATACTGGCGGGCCGCCAGCGATTCCCGGCTCGGAAAACTGCCCAGTATGATCGTATGGATGTCGGGAGAAAGCAGGGGAGAGAGCCCGTTCAATGGCGCCAGCGGTACGGGAATCTGGCCGGAATCGTTCATCGTTTTTTCAGCATCGGACATCGGATTTCTCCGGAAAATGACATTAACCGGCATTGTAGCGACAAAGCCGGACATTTCCGACTGTCACGGGAAAATCACCACAAACGGTTTATGGATTTGAACCAGCACAAAATCGTCCGGCGCTTTTTTTCCTAGACTGGAACCATTTCCCTTTTTGAATGGAATTCGTCATGAAACAACGTCAGGAAAAGAAGCCGGCCGTTTTGCCCGAACAGAACAATCGTCGGAAAGATTGGGAAAAAGCCGATGTCATCGATCGGGGTATCGAGATGGAAATCGACCGGGGACATTTTGCAGCGGTCCGTTTTCTGGAAGAACACGACATCCGTCCCGACATTATCGAGAGAGTGCTGCGTCAAAGGCTGGACAGGCGAAGCCGTACATGGGACATGATGTAACGCCGATTTTGAAAACATATGACAGGGAGGAACCCGGATGAACCGCATTCAGAAAGAAGTCCAGGCTCTTTTGCTCGATTCCAGAGGAAAGCTGCCCCCGGCTCTTGTGGATGAAGATATCATCGCCGAAGCGCTTGCGATGCGCGAAACAATCGGCGAAGACTATGCGATGACATACCTTCAGTTCAAGGGAATGAGTCTGGAAAAAGCGGCAGAAGTCCTGAAAACACCTCCCTTCATGCATTGACAACGTGTGAGAAGTTCCCCGTTTCTTTTTCCTGCCTTCGGCTTTTTCCCTGATCCGGTCCCCCTGCCTGGCGACACATATCCGGATAATTTTCCCACCTGATTCCCCGTCTTGCCTGCCTTTTGGCCTTCCTTATATTCCCCGAACGGAAAAATCTGGAAACGGAATGCCGTGAAAACACTTTTCCATATGCTTTTTCCGCCCGGTCCATTTCCGGACTGTCGGAAGATATTATCAAAAATGTAACAGATCAAGGCAAATTTACAACGGACATGGCATATTTTATATTATTGAATACCCTTTCGGCCAGATCCGGATACAGGGATTTCCGGCGGGAAACGGTTCAATTTTCAGGACAATGAAAAATGGATATCGAATACAAAGACAACGCTTCTTATACCATCGATGAAATGATCAATCTTTACCGGCGTTCGACCCTGGGCGAAAGGAGACCGCTGGACAGACCGGACATCTTCGAAAAAATGCGTGATTGCGCCAATCTCGTCATCACGGCGTGGGATGGCGACAAACTGGTCGGCATTGCACGCAGTTTCACCGATTTCGGCTATGTCACCTATCTGGCGGATCTGGCAGTAGACGCCGCCTACCAGAAAAAAGGCATCGGCAAACGGCTTGTTGAGGAAACACGGGTACGCCTTGAACCGACATGCAAAATCGTCCTTCTGGCCGCTCCCAAAGCGAATGAATATTATCCCCGGATCGGTTTTTCCCACAATCCGAGGGCCTGGGTACTGAAAGGAGAAATCGCGTTCACTTCCGACTAAATGAAACAAAAATCCGGTTTTTTCGACAGAAATCCGGAAACGGTCTGCAAAAGAATACGGACCGGAAACAGTCAGTTCTTTTGAAACGGAACACAACCATGTAATATGTCAAAATAAACATAATGTTTACTTGCGTTACTGCAAGCACTGGAAGGAGAAACGCAATGAATTTTACCTATTACATTCCTACACGCATTCTCTTTGGCCGCGGAGCATTAAACGAGTTGCACACCCAGAAACTGCCCGGCAAAAAAGCGATGATCGTGACGACGGCCGGGAAATCCATCCGGAAATACGGGTATCTCGACCGTGTATCCGAAGAACTTGCTAAAGCGGGAGTATCCATTGTTCTTTTCGACCGTATCCAGCCCAATCCGGTCAAACAGCACGTTATGGAAGGCGCGGAGCTGGCACGCAGAAAACAGTGCGATTTCATCGTCGGTCTCGGAGGCGGCAGCAGCATCGATTCGGCAAAATCCATTGCCCTCATGGCGACCAACGAAGGCGACTACTGGGACTACATTGCCGGAGGAACGGGAAAAGCACAGGTTCCGCAAAACCGTCCGCTTCCCGTTATCGCCATCACCACTACAGCCGGAACCGGTTCGGAAGCCGATCCCTGGACAGTCATCACCAAAGAGGAAACGAACGAAAAAATCGGCTTCGGCTATGACGACACCTTTCCGGTATTATCCATCGTCGATCCCGAACTGATGGCGAGCGTCCCGCCGTCCCTGACGGCTTTTCAGGGATTCGACGCCCTGTTTCACAGCACGGAAGGTTACTTGGCACAGTGCGCCAATCCGGTCAGCGACGCCCTGTCGCTGAAAGCGATAGAACTGATCGGCAAACACCTGCCGTCAGCTGTCAGAAACGGCAAGGACATGGCGGCCAGGGAAGGGATGGCAATCGCCAATACACTCTCCGGCATGGTCGAGTCAACCTCGTCGTGTCTGTCCGAGCATTCGCTGGAACACGCTCTTTCCGCCTACCATCCCGATCTGCCGCATGGTGCGGGGCTGATCATGATCAGCCAGGCGTACTATACCCATTTCGCCCAGGCACATGCCTGCGATTCACGGTTGATCGATATGGCCAGGGCACTGGGCAAAAAAGACGCCACCCATCCGATGGACTTCGTCATCGCACTGGTCCAGTTGCAGGTCGCCTGCGGCGTGGACAACCTCAAAATGTCCGATTACGGCATCAGACGCGAGGACTTGCCCGTCATGGCGAAAAATGCCCGCGACACCATGGGCGACCTGTTCCTGCTGGACCCGATCGCCCTCTCGGAAGAAGACTGCATCGCCATATACGAACAGTCCTACCGCTAGAGTCGCCATCCTTTCGGCCCCATAAAACCGGTTTCCCGACCGGTTTTATATTTTCCGCTTTTCTTGCCAGCCGTTTCGAATACGTTTCACCGATTAAAAAACGGCGGCAGAGTGCAGGAAGCGTGACCGGGTTTTCGCCGGAATATGACAATCCGGCCCGAAAAGAGACCGGCAGGACAAATCGTCATTATCCGCAGCCCTGTCACCGTAAAAATAACGTCCATTTTTCCCGACAATTTGTAAAAAATAGAATGATAATGATAGTGATTATCATTCATTGCTTTATAATGCTTCTTTTCCGGACGGTTTGCGGGGACAGGCCGCTTTTCACCGGCATTGCCCGACGGTACCGGATGTGTCCCGGGTTTGGGGACAGGCAGGGCTTTTCAGATTACGGTTGCGGATTTTGGTCGATACATTCAAATGGAACAATCCGGCAATCCTTCGGGGATTGCTGTTCGTCTCGCTGGTCGTACTTACGGTACTTTCCATCGCTACCGGAGTACAGGATTTCAGTCTGGCCGGTTTTCTGTCGGGTAATGATGAAGACCGTTTTATCGGCCTGATCAGCCGGATTCCGCGCACACTGGCGATCATCATCGCCGGAACCGGACTGTCGATTTCCGGGTTGATCATGCAGACGCTGACCAACAACAAATTCGTTTCCCCCTCGACGGCCGGGACGCTGGCCTGGTGCCGTTTCGGTGTCATGCTGGCGATCCTGTTCGCCGCCGGAGCGCCGACATGGATGCGTGTCAGTGTCGCATTCGTCGCCTCGCTGGCCGGAACGTTCTGTTTCATCGGTCTCCTGCAGCACATGCGGTTCAAAAACGTGTTCATGGTACCGCTGGTCGGAATCATGCTCGGCAATGTCGTCAGCGCCATCACGATCTTCATCGCCTACCGGTATGACATCATCCAGAACATCACCTCCTGGCTGCAGGGCAATTTCTCACTGATCGTGAAAGGTAATTACGAACTGCTCTATCTGGGGCTTCCCTGTGTGGCCATTTCATGGCTGTACGCCAGCCGCTTTACCATCGCCGGCATGGGGGATACCCTGGCGATCAGTCTGGGAGAAAATCCCCATCGCATCATGCTGCTGGGACTGTCGATCGTGGCATTCACCACATCGCTCATCGTCGTCACCGTCGGCAGCATTCCGTTTGTCGGCCTGATCATCCCGAACATCATTTCCATGCTCCGGGGCGACAACCTGAAGGGAACGCTGCCCGATACGGCCCTTTTGGGATCGGTATTCCTCCTTGCCTGCGATCTGGCCGGACGTACGGTCATCAATCCTTACGAAGTCAATATCAGCGTCGTCGTCGGTATCGTCGGCAGTATTGTTTTCCTGGCACTGCTTTTCTGGAGAAAGCGACCATGAAGTTTTCCGGTCTCCATCTATCCGACAGAAGCAAACTTGTCTGGCTGGCGGTACTTTCCGTCGTCGCCGCCGCCTTTTTCGTTTTCCCGGGGTTAAACGCCGACAATATCGGCTTCTTTTTGCCGCGAAGACTGGAAAAAATCGTGGCCATTCTCGTATCCGCCTGGTGTATCGGCTATACGGCCATCACCTTCCAGACCATCACCGGCAACCGTATCCTGACACCTTCCGTCATGGGGCTGGATTCCCTGTATCTTTTCATCCAGACCGTCATCATCTTTTTCTTCGGTTCCGGGAAACTGGAAATGATGACCGGGACAGGCAATTTCTTCCTGTCCATCGGATTCATGATCGGGGCAAACTGCATCCTCTTTCTGACGCTTTTCGGGAAAGAGAGGAGGGGCGTGTATTTCCTCCTGCTGGCCGGACTGATCATCGGAGCGCTGTTCATGAGTCTGGCCACCTTCATGCAAGTCATGATGGATCCGAACGAGTTCCTGTTTCTGCAGGGGAAAATGTTCGCCAGTTTCAACAACATCAACGTCAGCCTGCTCTGGCTGTGCGTGGCGATCTGTCTGGCCACGGCCGGAATCACCTGGCGCGATTACCGGGAATACGATGTCCTGTCGCTGGGCGCGGAACAGGCTGTCAATCTGGGACTTTTGTACCGTACCGCCGTGCTGAAAAGCCTGATCGTGACGGCCGTACTGGTTTCCATCTCCACGGCGCTGACCGGACCGATCACGTTTTTGGGCATTCTGATTGCCAATCTGTCCCGCCAGCTCATTTCATCGTTCCATCATACCAGAATGGTTCTGGGATCCGTCCTTTTGGGTTGCCTGTTTCTGGTGACCGGACAATGGCTGGTGGAACGCGTGTTTTTCTTCAGCACGACAGTCAGCGTCATCATCAATTTCATCGGCGGCCTGTATTTCATCTATCTGATTTTAAAGGAGGCAAAAGCATGATCGCCACCGAAAAGCTGGGCAAGCGATACGGTGAAAAAACCGTTCTGTCCGGTGTCACCCTCGAGTTGCCGAAAGAAAAAATCATCGCGTTCATCGGTGGAAACGGAACCGGCAAAAGTACGCTGCTCTCGCTGATCACCCGCACGTTGTCCAAATCGGAAGGAAAAGTCATGGTCGACGGCACCGAACTTTCCGACTGGAACAACCGGGAACTGGCCAAAAAACTGTCCATCCTGCGTCAGGCCAACGACCTGAACATTCGCCTGACCATCCGCGAACTGGTTGCGTTCGGCCGTTTTCCCTATACGCGGGGACGCTTGAATGCCGAAGATGAAAAACAGATCGACAGGGCACTCGATTATCTCGGACTCAAACCGCTCGAACACCGCTATCTTGACGAACTGTCCGGCGGCCAGCGGCAAATGGCGTTCATCGCCATGATCATCGCCCAGGACACGGAATACATCTTTCTGGACGAGCCGCTGAACAATCTCGACATGCGGCATTCCGTCCAGATCATGAAAGTTTTGCGCCGTCTGGTCACCGAAGCCGGGAAGACCGTCATGGTCGTGATCCACGACATCAACTTCGTGGTATCGCATGCCGATTACGTCATCGCCCTGAAAGAAGGAAAAGTCATCGCCCAGGGAGATACCGGAACCATCATCCGCCCCGACGTACTGAAAAACATCTATGACATGGATATCAAGGTCGCCGAAATCGATGGCCGTCCCATCTGTCTTTATTACAGCTGAACTCCGTTTTTTTAACCTGGAAAAACATCATGAAAAAGAAACTGCTTTACGCTTTTGCGTTCGTTCTGACACTCGGTCTGCTGACCGCCTGCAACAAGCCGTCCGAACCGGCCGGAAATGCGGTACAGGACAAGCCGGGTACAGAAACCTCGCTGACCATCACCCATGAACTGGGAAGCACCACCGTGCCGCGACATCCCAAAAAAGTCGCCGTCTTCGACATGGGGGTGCTGGATATCATGAATGAAATCGGTGCCGACACGCAGGTGGCCGTCCCGAACGATGCCATCACCTCCTGGTTGTCCAAATACAAAAACAAGACCAATATCGGCGGGATCAAGGAACCGGATCTGGAAGGACTCTACAACTACAAGCCGGACATCATTTTCATCAGCGGACGGCAGAAAGCCTATTATTCCGAACTGTCCAAAATCGCACCGACCGTCTATATCCAGATCGAACCGGGCCGCTACATGGCCGATCTTGAAAAGAACGTTACCGATGTCGGCAGAATCTTCGGCAAGGAAGACGTTGCCGCCCGCAAAATGGACGACCTCAAAAAACAGATCGCCAATGCCAGAGCTGTTGCCGCCAACAGCAATGACAAGGCCCTGATCCTGCTGACCAACGACGGCAGCATGAGTGCCTACGGCAAAGGTTCCCGTTTCGGCCTGATCCATGACGTACTGGGCATCAGGGAAGCCGATGAAAATATCAAGGTTTCCATCCACGGCCAGGAAGTCGGCTATGAATACATCGCCAAAATCAATCCCGACATCATCTACGTCGTGGACAGAACGGCTGTCGTAGGCGGCACCAAATTCGCCAATACCACGCTGGACAATGCACTGGTCAACAGTACCAAAGCCGGCAAGAACAAAAAGATCGTCACGATGGATGCCGAATCCTGGTATCTGACCACCGGTGGACTGACATCCACGGAAAAAATGATAAACGACGCGCTGACCGGCCTGAAAAAATAAGCATGCCCATCATCGGTAGCATTCGGAACGGAAAAACCTGCGTCGCGCAGGTTTTTCCGTCTGTAACCGGACGTTTTTCCCACGATCATCCTTCCGCCGGTATATCGGGGGAGCCGTCATAAAAGAAAACGGATGGACAACAGGCCGCCGGAGAACCGGATCATACCGGAAAAAAGGGAACACTTCATGGAACGTAGAGAGTTCATCGCCAGCCGGGAAAATGGCGACAGCGGGATTATGCCTGACAGGCATGCCTGCCTTTTGCGGTATCGGAAAACAGATTTCCACAATGAAGCACAGCTTGTCCCGGCAACGGAGTGTATTGCCGGGGCAGGCGTATACTCGTGTCGTATCTGGCATGATGATGTATCCACGGGATTTGTCGCTTCCCGTTTTCCGGAAACCTCACAAGACAACGCTTCAGGCGGACAGGCCGGACAACCTGAAAGAGCGCCGTAAAACCGGCTTGTCCGAAAGCTTGCCTGAAGGATGCGAAGGCAGACCGGCCTGCAATCAAAAGTCACAGATTGCCGGCAGCGTTTTCCGCACCGCTTTCATGACGGGCGAAATCCCGCTTTTCCCTCCTGAAAAAGGGATCGTTCCTGAACAGGGACACCAGATAACCGGAACCCGCCTCGGTCAGATGATCGGTGTCGAAATACAGAATCCGGTCGGCCGAATCGCCGATTCTGGCCAGACATCCCTGTCGGTTGCACAGAAACCGGACCGGCGAAATATAGTGAACCTGCCAAACTTTCGACTGTTCCGACATGGCCTTGTCGATTCTGGCGAATTTTCTTTCTTCCATCCGGATCCTGTCCGGCAAAACGGTATCTTTCTGATAGGCGCGGATCAGTTCTATCGGCAGCTCCCGTTTCCAGACCGGCACCGGCCCGACGATGGCGATATTTTCCATGCCGTTTTTTCTCAGTTCGGCAATCGTATTGTCCAGAGCGGGAAGTGAGTGCCAGAAACCGGCCAGAACGACATAATCGGGCCGGATCCGGGCAAATTCTTTCAGGACTGCCTGATTTTTTTTCAGACATTGCGTCTGTTTTCCCGACAGGATGGCCGGACAGGTATCCCCGGTCCGCTGAAGGATATTGAAACGGTCGCCGAAATTTTGCTCGAACCCCGTCACCAGATGGGCGGCATGGGAATCTCCCCAGATCGCAATCGTCGGTTTTGACGGATGCGACGTCCGGTGGGGGCATTCCCCGTATTTGTCATAGGAATCCTGATGACACCCGTTATAAAAAGCGGGATTGGTTTTGCCTCTTTTTTTCAGAACGTTTTCCAGCGTTCTGGCCATATAAGGCAATGTCGACCGGAATCCGTCCTTTTTGAAAATCACGAAACCGGTGAGGCCAAGACACAGCATGACCGCAAAAAGGCAAACCGTCTTGATATTGCCGTATTTGCCGAAGCGAAGCGGATTCTCGATCAGTTTCGTCGTCAGCCAGGCCAGAAGCACACTGGCCGGAAATGCCGCGATCCGCCACCACAAGGGCGGTTCGTCCCGCAATACGATACGGGCCATGGAAAGAAGCGGCCAGTGCCAGAGATAAAGCGGATAACTGATCAGGCCGAACCAGACCAGAATCCGGCGGGAAAGAATCCGTTTGTTGAACCAGCCATCCTTGCCGGCAGCGATCAGCAAAACGGCCGACAGGACAGGAAACAGGGCCCATGCTCCGGGGTAGCCTTCAGTATCGGTGTTTCTGACAAAAAACACGGAAACCGCCAGCAGCAGTCCCCCGGTCATGGAGAGGATATGGCGGAGTCTTTCATGTTTGCGTAACAGGCCGATAACCGGAACCGGTCCCGAAGAATCCGCTTTCCATATGAACGGGGAAGAACCCGGATGCAGGAAAGCCCACGCCAGCATGGCACCGGCCAGCAATTCCCAGAAACGGGTGAGGGGAGAGAAAAAATCCGCGACTGGATCGATGCGGTAAACATACAGGTTCAGTCCGAAGGAAACCACGGCGAACAGGGCGGAAACGGCAAAAAAATTGAACCGTTTTTTCCAGGCCAGCCAAAGAAGAAGCGGCCAGACGATATAAAACTGTTCCTCGATCCCCAGACTCCAGAGATGCAAAAGCGGTTTGGCTTCGGCTGTCTTGTCGAAATAGCCGCTTTCGAACCAGAGCAGGATATTGGAAATGAACCCGGCACCCCCGGCAACATGTTTGCCCAGCTGGGCATACTCACCGTTCAGCATGAAATAAACGGAAAAAAGACCGTGGCTGAGCAAAAACAGTGCCCCGAACGCGAGACAGGCGACCAGAACTGTAATCAGGACCGGATAAATGCGGCGGATGCGTCGGCTATAAAACTGCCAGAAAGAAAACGAGCCATTTTCAAGCTGCGTAAAAATAATGGGAGAAATCAGAAAACCGGAAATGACGAAAAAAACATCGACGCCGATGAAACCGCCACGTACGACTTCGGGAAAAGCGTGAAAGAAAAACACCGCGAACACGGCCAGAGCCCGGAGACCGTCAATATCGGGGCGATAACCGGACGATTTGGAATGCGTCTTTTCGGGCGTTGCGGGAGAAGGTGATGACAAGGAAGATTCTGGCGACATGGAAACAGCTGATACACGGTTTTTGCAAAAGGCCGGATTATATAACAAGCCCTGAGAGAAACTGTTACCAGGTGTATCCATTTGTAAAAACGAAAAAGCCGGCATGAAGCCGGCTTTTCCGTAAAAGGAAGACTTACTTGATCTTTGCTTCCTTGTAAGGGACATGCTTTCTTG
>ERZ1034992.536-NODE-536-length-20826-cov-7.347744_pt1 | contig 20826 bp, 23 predicted proteins | sample MGYA00520695_ERZ1034992 | MGnify/ENA primary metagenome ERZ1034992 (study PRJEB33766, sample SAMN09781778) | gut metagenome | biome: gut microbiome | host: Homo sapiens | place: Madagascar | study: EMG produced TPA metagenomics assembly of the PRJNA485056 data set...
CGGTAAGGGGTCAAAAAATCGCTTCCGGGGAGCCGGGGCGGGAAAAGTTGGCGGGGTCAAAAATGCGACAGAGGAAGAAAACGGGGCGGTTTTGGGCAAAAAAGAAGCCGCCTATGCGGCGGCTGATGACGAGAACGGCGGGCGGCTGTATATATGGAACGGGCGGGCGCTCGCGTATGCGCGAGGGGATGCGGGCTGCGCAGAGGTCGGCGGCGGTGAAGCATCTGACGGCGGGTATCATTTTCGTGGCATCACGAAAATGGTCAGAGGGAGAGCGGGACGACGATGCCGCACCGGGAAATAGAAAAGCGGAACTGCCTACAGTCTGTTGGCAGCTCCGCTATTATTCTTTCTGTTCCAAATCGCCGGTGAGCCATTCAAGGGAAACGCCGAGGACGCGGGCGAAGATGGCAAGCTCATAGTCGGTCACGAAGCGGTCGCCGGTCTCAATACGGCTGATCGCCTCTCGCCCCAGACCGACACCATAGACCTGCATCTTGGCGGCAAGGGTATCTTGGGATAGGCGCTGGGCCGTCCGCGCCTGATGTATTCGGTCGCCGGAGATATTGGCCCGCCCGGAGTAATCATATATTTTCATAAGCCGTCCCTCCATTCTGCTTGACAATACCATTTTTTACGGATAATCTTGTAATAAAGATTTACAAAACATAAGAAAGCAGAGAAAAAAGACGAAAAGATTTACAATATGCCGGAATGCGGACACGAGCGCAACACACAAATGTGAGGCGGCAGACTGTGTTGCAGCGGAGTTGTTTTTGAATAGCGTAAGCTGGCCGGGACGATGCGCCCGGCTCAAACCAGCTTGAACAAGCTCAAACCATAAAAACGGAGAAAGGATGAAAGAAAATGACAAGGGAAAAAGACAGGCGGAGGTGGAGCCTGCGGCGACTGGCGGTGACGGCGGCGGTGGTTGCGCTGTGCGCGTTGCTGGCCGGATGCGGCGGGGACACAGGCGACAAGATCAGCGCACCATTTGAAAGCGGAAAGTGCAAGGGCATGGAGTTGGAGGTTGTCAAAAGCCAACTGGCAGAAGCGGGCTTCAACAACATTCAGGAAAAGCCGCAGGAGACGGCGACGGAATTTCTTGCAGACAGCGTTATCTCGGTGAAGATCGGCTCGAACACAAGCTGGAACAGCGCCAACTCATGGAAGCCGGATACAAAGATCATCATTGAGTATTACGCCTATACGGGTATCCAGCACATTGATGTGACCATGGATATTGCCGTGGGCGGTGAGGATGGGAAGCCGGTATTTACCGTGCAGACCAGCTTACCGGACGGGTCGGAATTGAGCGCAGAGCTTTCCTACAATGGCGAACTGACAGGCGGACGCGAGGACTACGTGGAGACGCAGACCATCACGGTACAGGACGGTAAAGCACAGACCGCGCCCTTTACAAATGACGGAGAGGCGCTGACGGGACAATACCGATTTGGCGTGGTCATGTTCCCGGCAGAGCAGAGCCAACGGGTGCAGGAGATCGTGGGCGCGTCGGGAGAGGCCATGCGCGGTGTGCCGGTGAAAAAGGACGGAGACTACAGTTATATTTCTGCGTCGGTGGAATACGCCTCTCCTGTTGCGGAAACCATTGAGAAGATCAGCGAGGAGGCGCTACAGGAGAAACTAAAGACGGCGCTTTCCGGCTTTGGCGACGACTGTGCCATCAGCGTGGAGGGGTATGTTTACACCGTGAACGTATGGCAGGAGGGCTTGGCACAGACGGCTATGCTCGCGCAGGCCGGAGGCAAGGACGCGAAAGAGGCGTGGGATAAAATCGTATACACAACCATGCAAGTCTCGGACAGCCTGCAAGAGCTGCTGACTGCCAGCGGGTACGGGGACTACATGGTACAGATACAGGTTTTGAACGACCAAAACCACGATAACACATTGTTGACGGTGATCATGGGGATGGCATCGTATAACTGCGTTTCCTAACCCGCGAAAAAATTTTTCGGAATTAGCAACTTCCGCAGGTTTTTCGTGATAATATCATAGCGTGGAATAAAGCCCGTGGCGGAAACGCTGCGGGCTTTGCCATAGGCGCGTCCTGCGCCGGTCGAAGCCCTGCGTTCCTACGCGGGGTGTTTTCGTAGGCCGGGCAGGATGCGTGACTATCTGGAGGTGTGAGGATGCCGAAGCGGAGTGAGAAGCGCGACACCGCCAAGGCTGCATACATCGCCCGCAAGGCGGCGGGCGAGGAAGTAAGCCTGCGGGAGCTGGCGCAGGAGCAGGGCGTGAGCTATCAAACCCTGCGGAATTGGAAAGCGGCGGACAGGTGGGACGAAGCTCTGCCAAAGAAGCGGCGGGGCGGTCAACCGGGAAACCGCAACAGCGCAGGAAAGAAAAACGCTGCCGGAAGCCATGCGGGCGCACCGGCGGGAAATAAGAACGCAGAAAAGGACGGAGCGTACAGCACCGTCTTTTTTGATATGCTTTCGGACGCAGAGCGGGAGATCGTACAGCAAACGCCGCTGGGAAGCCACGCCGCGCTGGAGCATGAAATGCAAATCCTGAAATTCCGGGAGCATAAGATACTCGCCAAAATCGCGGAGTATGAGGCGGCCCCGGAGGACAGCCTGTACATCAACAGCCTAATGGACATGAGGGTGCCGGGCGGACGCGGCAAGGACAAGCAGGACGGTGCCTTGCAGAGCATGGGAATGTACAGCAAGGACAGCGCGTTCAGCCGTGTGCTGAAATTGCAGGAGGCACTATACAAGGTGCAGGGCCGCATCGCCAAGATCGCGGACAGCCTGCGGGCGCTGGAGGAGAGCGAAAAGCGCATGACGCTGGAGCGGGAGAAGCTGGAGCTGCTGCGCATGAGGGCCACCGGAACGGTGGACGTGCCTGACATAGACGGCGGCGAGGAGTTCGACGAGGAGGACATGACATGAAGAAGCTGGACAATGTTTACACCTATCACGCCCCGAAAGGAGACCAGTCGGAGCGGTACGAGAGCATCCGTGCAAAGGCGCGGGAACTGGCAGAGCTGATCGAGGAATGCTGCCCAGACAGCAGAGAAAAGAGCCTTGCCAATACGAAGTTGGAAGAAGCGGTGATGTGGGCAAACGCCAGCATCGCACGAAACGAATGAAGCCCATGAAGCTGTACACAAGCAAGGTGGTGGCGCAATGGCTCTGCCTGACGGAGCGGCGGGTGCGCCAGCTTCGGGACGAGGGCGTGATCGTGGAGGCCCGACCGGGGCTTTACGAGTTACAGCCGACGGTGGCGCGGTACATCACCTACATCGGCGGCGCGGGCAAGGAGACGCTGACCAACGAGCGCATGATGCTGACGCGGGCAAAGCGTGAGGCGGCGGAAATGGAAAACGACCTGCGGCGGGGCGAGGTACACCGCACGGCGGACATCGAGCGGGGCATCCAGTCCATGTTCCTGAACATCCGCAGCCGCTTTCTGGCGCTGCCCGCCAAGCTCTCTCCCACCCTGTCCACCATGGGCGGAGATCAGACGGGTATCTTCGACGAGCTGAAAGGGGCCATCGAGGAAATTCTGGAGGAAATGAGCGATTACCGGGTGGCCTTTGCGGCGGAGGATGGTGAGGACGATGGAGAAGCAGAAAAAGAAACACCCATGTAGCGGGTGCGTGTGGCGGGTGCAGACCAGCGAGGACAAGGTGCTGTGTATGTTCCCCCGCTGCGTGAGAAAAGAATATGAGCGCTACTGGCCGCAGGGGAAGCAGAGCGATGAAAAAGCGAAAGCTCGTTGATCTGCCGAAGCCGACAATGGAGCTGTTGGCACGGTGCGCGGCGGTGCTGAAACCGCCCCCGGCTTTGACGCTTTCGGAGTGGGCAGACCAATACCGGGTGCTGTCGGCGGAGAGCAGCGCGGAGCCGGGGCGCTGGCACACGGACAAGGCACCATACCAGCGGGAGATCATGGACGCAATCGGCGACCCGCACATCCGCAAGGTGGTGATCATGAGTGCGGCGCAGATCGGCAAGACAGACGCTTTCATCCTCAATCCGCTGGGCTACTACATGGACTACGCCCCGGCTCCCATCCTCGTGATGCAACCGACGCTGGACATGGGACAGACCTTTTCCAAAGACAGGCTCGCGCCCATGATACGGGACACGCCGGAGCTGCGGGACAAGATCGACGTGAAAAGCCGCTATTCCGGCAACACCATCATGAAGAAGAATTTCCCCGGTGGCCACATCACCATCGTGGGCGCGAACAGCGCAACGGGCCTTGCCAGCCGTCCCATCAAGGTGCTGCTGGCGGACGAGGTTGACCGCTATCCGGCCAGCGCCGGAACGGAGGGCGACCCGCTATCCTTGGCCCAGAAGCGACAGACGACCTTTTGGGACAAAAAGACGGTGATCGTCTCCACGCCGGTCATTAAGGGCCAGAGCCGCATCGAAACGGAGTTCAACCAGTCCACGCGGGAGGAATGGAATGTGGCATGCCCGGAGTGCGGGGAGTATCAACCCCTCGTGTGGGCCAACGTGGTATTTGACAAGGACGACCCGCAGGGCGAGGTGCTGTATAAGTGCGAGCGCTGCGGTGTAGTGAACGGAGAATACAAGTGGAAGCAGGCAAGCAAGCGCGGTCGCTTTGTGCCGGAGAACCCCGGCGCGGAGGCGCGGGGCTTCCACCTGAATACGCTGGCCTCAACGTTCTGCTCATGGAAAGAGATCGTGCAGAAATTCCTTGTGGCAAAGGAACAGCTTGATCAGGGAAACCCGGAGGGCATGAAAGTCTGGGTGAACACGGAGCTGGGCGAAACGTGGGAGGAGCAGGGCGAGCAGGTGGAGGATGCCGCGCTGCTGAACCGGCGGGAGCTGTACGATGCGGACGTGCCGGAGGGAGTGCTGGTTCTGACAGCCGGTGTGGACGTACAGGATGACCGCTTCGAGGTAGAGGTGGTCGGTTGGGGCATCGGCAAGGAGAGCTGGGGCATCCGCTACCAGAAGATATACGGCGATATGCTGAAAGAGCAGGTATGGCAAGACCTCGACAATTTCCTGTTGGGGGGCTTCAAGAAAAAAGACGGGACGGTGCTGCACATCATGAGCGCCTGCATCGACACCGGCGGCCACCACACAGATCAGGTATACCGCTTCACGGCGGAACGGTGGGAGCGAAAGATATGGTCGATCAAGGGCAAGGGCGGCGCGGATGTGCCGTATATCCGAAACCCCACCACTAACAACCGCGTGAAAACGCCGCTGTTCATCATCGGCGTGGACGCGGGAAAGGCCCTGCTGTATCAACGACTGCGGCACGAGACCAAGGGGCCGAACTACTGCCACTTTCCGCTCAATGAGGAAGCGGGCTATGACGAGCAATATTTTATCGGCCTGACAGCCGAGAAAATGGTGGTGCGCTGGCGCAAGGGCAGAAGTGTTGTGGCGTGGGAGCTGAAAGACAGCAAGCACAAGCGCAACGAGCCGCTTGACCTGCGCAACTACGCTACGGCGGCGCTGGAGATCGCCAATCCAATTTTGCAGGAGGGCGAGATCGCAAAGCCAATCAGAAAACGTCCGGCAGGCCGCCGGAGGCGAGGAGGGATTTAATTGGCAGTCTTTACGAAAGAAATCTGTCAAAAGAAGTTGAACACATGGCTGGCGGCGGAGGAGGCCATCGCCACCGGACAGAGCTATCAGATCGGCAGCCGTATGCTGACGCGAGCCGACTTAAAGCAGGTGCGTGAGGAAATGGAATATTGGGCCGGAAAGCTGGCGGAGGCGGAGGCAGAGGATAAGCACGGCGGGCGAAACCGCGCCTATCGTGCCGTGGCCCGCGACGTATGAGGAGGGAGCGCATGATGAAACCGAACATCCTTGACCGGGCAATCATGACCGTGGCTCCCGTCCACGCGGCGAAGCGGGCGGCGGCGAGAGCCGCGCTGAGCGTGATCAACAGCGGGTACGGCAACTACGGAGCCAACCTGACGAAAAAGAGCATGAGGGGATGGATGTACCACGGCGGCAGCGCCAAGGAGGACATCGAGGACAACATCGACATTCTGCGGCAGCGGAGCCGAGACGCTTACATGGGCATCCCGACAGCCACGGCAGCGCTGAAAACCATGCGGACAAACGTGGTGGCGGGTGGATTGATGCCAGCGCCGCAGCTCGACAGCGACTATCTGGGGCTGGACGAGGCGGCGGCGGAGAAGCTGCAAGCGCAGATCGTGCGGGAGTTCGCCCTGTGGGCGGACACGCCGGTATGCGACGCGGAGCGGATGGACAACTTCTATCAGCTCCAGCAGCTCGCCTTTTTGAGTTACCTGATGAACGGCGACACCATCGCCCTGCTGCCAATGAAGCATCAGGCGGGAGTGCCGTATGACCTGCGTGTGCGGCTGATCGAGGCAGACCGGGTATGCAGCCCGGACGGTTTTGACCGGCTGATGCCATGTACCGTGCAGGGCTACGAGGTGCAGAGCATCGTACAGGGCGTGGAGACAGACGCGGACGGTATGGTGACAGCCTACTGGATATGCAACCGGCATCCGCTGGGCAGCAACAGCGCCGTGGACGCGGCGGGGCTGACGTGGCAGAGGGTGGAAGCCTACGGCGAGGCGACCGGACGGAGGAACGTGCTGCACATCATGAGCCGCGAGCGCATCGGCCAGCGGCGGGGCGTTCCCCTGCTGGCCCCTGTGCTGGAGAGCCTGAAACAGCTTGGACGCTACACGGACGCGGAGATCACGGCGGCGGTGATCAGCGCCATGTTCACGGTGTTCGTGAAGTCACAAAACCCGTCGGACGGCAGACCGTTTGGAGAAATGATACCGGCGGAGGAGCTGATCGACAACGCCGACCAGAGCAGCATCGAGCTGGGGCCGGGGGCCATCATTGACCTGAACCCCGGCGAAGAGGTGCAGTTTGCAGACCCGAAGCACCCGAACACCGGGTACGACGACTTCACGAACGCCACCATCCGCCTGATCGGCGCGGGGCTGGAGATACCGCCGGAAGTGATGATGAAGCAGTTTACCACCAGCTATTCGGCGGCTCGCGGCGCACTCAACGAGTTCTGGCGCACCTGTAGTATGCAGCGGGACTGGTTCACGGACGATTTTTGCCAGCCGGTCTATGAGGAATGGTTTGCCGAGGCAGTAGCCCGTGGGCGCATCCACGCGCCGGGCTTTTTCACCGACCCGGCGCGGCGCAAGGCGTACACGGCCTGCGCGTGGAACGGCCCGGCACGGACGAACCTGAACCCCGTACAGGAGGTGGATGCCGCCATCAAGCGAGTGGATGCCGGTTTCAGCACTGCGCAGGAGGAGACGGCACAAATGACCGGCGGGGACTACAACCGCAACATCAAACTGCGCGTGACGGAGGCCAAGCGCAAGCGAGAGGTGGACGAGATCGGAAAGCCGCAGGCGGCGGGAGAATAGGAGGAAAAGAGAAATGCCCGAAAACAAGAAATTCTGGAAATTCTGCAATCAGGCAGGAAACAAGGTGGAGCTGCTGCTTTACGGTGACATTTCACAGACGAGCTGGTGGGGCGACGAGGTGACCCCGAAGCAGTTTGCGGAGGAGCTGGCCGGGCTGGGAGCGCTGGACGAGATCACGGTGCGCATCAACAGCGGCGGCGGTGATGTGTTCGCGGCGCAGGCCATCGGAAACCAGCTTGAACAGCATCCGGCGGCGGTGACGGCGAAGATCGACGGCCTGTGCGCCAGCGCGGCAACCATCGTCGCCTGCCATTGCGGCAAGGTAATCGCCGCCACCGACAGCACCTACATGGTGCATCCGGTGCGCATGGGCGCTTACGGCTACTACAACGCCGAGGAATTGCAGAAATACATCGAGGCGATGAACGCCATCCGGGAAAGCATCGTGGGCCTGTATGTGAAAAAGACAGGCAGAGATAAGGACGAGGTGGCCGGATGGATGGACGAGACAAGCTGGTGGACGGCGGCGCAGGCCAAGGAAAACGGCTTTATCGACGAGTTGACGGACGAGGCGGACGGCGCGGTGATCGAAAACCGGGACGGGCTGCTGTTCGTCAACAGCGTCAACACACACCTGCCTTTCGACAAGGCACCTAACTTTGTACAAAGCAGCAAGGCAGCTCCCGCCTCCTGCTCTGTAAATAACAACTGCCATAAGGAGGTAACGAACATGGCAAACGAGATCAAGACTGTGGACGACCTGCGCGGGGCCTATCCCGCACTGGTCAATGAAATCGAGGAGGCGGCGGCGAACAAAGCGACGAGCGACGAGCGCCAGCGCATCCACGACATCGAGGACATGGCCCTGTCCGGCAGCGAGGCGCTGACGAATGAGGCCAAGTTCACAAAGCCGGTGAGCGCCAGCGAGTACGCTGTGGCCATGATGAAAGCCGCAAAGGAGAGCGGCAACGCATGGCTCAACGGAGCAAAGGCCGATGCCGACAAGAGCGGCATGGGCGGCGTGAAGAATGACAGCGGCACCGGCGGCAGCGCGGGCAAGCAGGACGAGTTCATGGACGCGATCAAGTCCATGGGCAAGAAGCAGTAAAGGAGGAGAAAGAACATGAGCATGGATTTGGCGAAAAAGACCTTTTCCACCCAGCCGGATTACCTGATCGCGGGTAATGCGGAGATCGTTACGGCAGTCAAGGAGGCATCCGCCGCATTGAAGCGCGGCGCTCCCGTGGTTCTCAACGGCGATGGTAAGCTGGCCGCCATCAGCGTGAGCGGCAGCTCCGCTCCCTACACCGTGACCACCACGGGACTGTACGGCATTCTGGCGGAGGATGTCGCATCGGGTGAGGACGGCATCGTGTACCTCTCCGGCGAGTTCTTCGCCGACGCGCTGGTGCTGCCCGCCAACGCCACCGCTGCGGACGTGGAGGTTCCTCTGCGTAACCTCGGCATCTACTTGAAGTAAGGAGGAAGAAAGAACATGGCTAACGAAGTGAACATTTACTCCCCCCGCTATCTGGCGGAGGTGGTGAGACAGACCCCTGCCGTACACACCTATTTCCGCGACACCTTTTTCACCAACATCAAGACGTTCGCTACCGAGCGCGTGGACATCGACCTTGTGAAAGGCGACCGCCGCATGGCGGCCTTTGTCCATCCTCGCGTGGGCGGCAAGGTGTTGAAAGCCAACGGCTACCAGACTGAGAGCTACAAGCCCCCTCTGATCAACCCCTATGACGTGACCACCGCTGACCAGCTCATGAACCGCCTGCCGGGCGAAGATCTGTACAGCGGCATGACCCCTGCACAGAGGGCCGCGCAGAAGCTCATGGAGGAGTACGCCACGCTGAACGACGCGACCACGCGCCGCGAGGAGTGGATGGCGGTGCAGGCCATCGTGACCGGCACCATCCCCATTGTGGGCGAGGGCGTGAACGAGACCATCGACTTCGGCCTGACCAACAAGAAAACCCTGACCGGTGACAACAAGTGGGGCGGCACCAAGGCTGACATCCTCGGCAACCTCGGCGACTGGACGGACGCGGTGCTGCACGGCGGCTTTGCCAACGTGGACACCCTCATCATGGGCAAGACGGCCAAGGCAAAGTTCTTTGCCGATGCCAACGTGCAGAAGATGCTGGACAACCGCCGCATGAACCTCGGCGAGATCGCCCCCCGCGACCTGCCCAACGGCGTGAAGTACCTCGGCCACCTGAACGACCCCAGCCTTGACATGTATGTTTACGGCGAGGTCTACTACGACGACTGGACTAACCCTGACGCGCCGGAGACCAAGCCCCTTATCCCGGACAACATGATCATCCTGATCAGCTCCAGACCCAACTACATGATGGCCTACGGTGCCTGCACCTACATCGAGGACGCATCCGGCCTGTGGGTGACCTCCCAGACCAGCCGCGTCCTGCGCAGCTATGTGGAGCATCATCCCGACCGCCGCATGGTGGAGCTGCAGGCGCACCCGCTGCCCATCCCCGACAAGGTGGATAGCTGGCTGGTGGCGACCGTGTGTTGACATGGCGCTGTTCGAGCTAAAGCAGGAATACAGCGGAGCGGAGGGGGCTGCCCCTCCGCTCACTTTTAAGGACTGCGCCGCAGCGGACATCGACGCTGCTTTCTTTGAGCAGGATGAACACGCGGACTGGCACACGGTTGACGGCAAGGACGCACTGGTGATCGTGGACGATCAGCGGCTCAAAGAGCATAGCGCCCATTGGGAAGCGGGAGCCAAGCAGAACTTCGACACGGGACTATATACGGCCTACACGGTGCTGTATATCCGTGTGAGGGACTACGGGCCGAAGCCGAAAGTAGGCAAGCATCTTGTTCTGGACAAGGGGACAAACCGGCAGCGGTCGTACACCATCCTCAACTGCGAGGAGGAGGCGGGCGTGTACCGCATTTCCATGGAAAGGACGCGGCAATGAGCAGAGTAACCTATGACGCAGGGAACCTGACCATCGAAGTGGACGGGCTGGACACCGTGGCGGCGGCGCTGGGCGATTTGAAGAAAAAGACCCCGGCGGCGGCCAAGGTAGCCATCAACGCCACGGCACGGCAGGCCCGCAAGCTGATGATAGCAAAGGCAAAGGCGCGGTACGCCGTGAACGCGGCGGGCAGGCGGCACCTGAAAGACCTTGTGCAGCGGAAAAAGGCAAGCAACACCAGCTTGAGCGCGGAGCTGCACATCGCAAAGATGCGCAACGATCTCGGTTATTTCCAGCACAGGCCGACAGAGCGCTTTACCGGGCGTGAGGTTTTGCACCACGCGCCAAAGTATGTGAAAGCCCGTGTTCTGAAAGCCTCGTCCATGGCGGCGCTGACGGGCAACGCCAACATGAGCAAGGGATTTCTCGTGCAGTTCAAGAGCGGCCACATCGGCATGGTGCAGCGACAGATCGGCTCCAGCTCCAGCCACACGGTCACGGAGCGGGGCCGCCCAAGGTGGCGGAACAAGGACGGCAAGGTGGAAAAGTTGGTGACGATGGGAAGCCCGTCGGCCTCGGCGATGCACTCTACCGTATGGCCGATGGTGGAGCCGGAGGTGTCCGAGTATCTGCAAGACCGACTGATGGAGCAGACCGAACGGGTGCTGGCGCGAGCGGCGAGGAGGAAGTAAGCCATGAAGAACTATATGGATGCGGTGAGGGCCGCAGGCATCGGGCGAACTCCCCAGCTCTGCCAAGACGCGCTGATCGAAACGCTGGAGGAGCTTTTCGCCGGGAAGAAGTACAACGGCCAGCAGAGCCGCAAGGAGCTGAAAATCTTCAAGCAGGATTTGCCGGTGCCGGAGGACTATGACGCGGATGTGGACACGGACGCGGCGGCGGCCCCGTACATCGTTGTGCGCATGACCGGAGGTGAGATCAAGAACGACGACGGGCCGCAGGCGGTTGAGTTCAGCCTGATCGTGTGCGCCTACGACGAGGGCAAGGAGCGAGAGGGCTATCAGGATGTTGCCAACATCAAGGAGGACATCGTGCAGCGGTTATGCACCAAGCCGTATTTCGGCGGGGCATTCACCGTGCTGAAACCCATCGCGTGGGCCATGCAGCAGGACGACACCTACCCGTACTACTTCGGGGCGTGTTCGCTGACCTGCACCGCACCGGCCATGACACAGGACACAGAAATGGAGGAGCTGGTATGAGCAAGAAAAACGATAAGCTGGCGGCGGATGCCGCTGTGAGCGAGGCGACCATCCCGGCGGCGGAGACTGCTGCCGAGACTGCGGCCACGGAGCGGGAGAATACGAGCGTGACGCAGGTTTACTGCGGCCCCACGGTGCGCGGCGTTGCCAAGCAGTACACGGTGTTTCGCGGCGGCATCCCGGAGGCGCTGGAGGCGTTCATCGCCATTCACCCGGAGGCCGGGGCGCTGGTGGTGGACGTGAAGCGCTTTGCCGAGACGAGAAAGCGGCTGGAGACCGCAGGAACGGCGGAGGCCATTCTGTACGGCAAGATCAAATCCGAACTGTAAGGAGGAAGAAAGACTATGGCATACAAACACGGCGTATACACGAGCGAGGTTGCGACCAGCATGGTCGCGCCCATTACCGGCACGGCGGGCCTGCAGGTGATCGTAGGCACCGCCCCGGTGAATATGCTCAAAGACCCGGCGGCGGCGGTCAACGTGCCGCTGCTGGTGAACAGCTACAAGGAGGCAGTGGAGGCGGTGGGTTATCTGCCTGACTTCGCCAAATACACCCTCTGCGAGTGCATCAGCGCAAATTTCAGCGTTGTGGGTATCGCGCCCATGGTGCTGATCAATGTGCTTGACCCTGCCAAGCACAAGATCGCCATCACCGGCGGAACCGTTCAGGTGAACGACGGCGTGGCGGTGCTGGAGGAGACAGGCGTTCTGCTGGAGGGGCTGACCGTTAAGAGCGGCTCCACCACGCTGACCGCAGGCACGGACTACACCACCACATGGAACGACGACGGTACGCTGAATATCGTGGTGCTTTCCACCGGCGCGGGCAAGGACGCGACGAGCCTGACCGTGACCGGCAACAAGATCGACCCAAGCAAGGTGACGGCGGCGGACATCGTGGGCGGTGTGGACAGCTCCACCGGCAAGGAGACCGGCCTTGAGGTGGTGCGTCAGGTCTATCCGAAGCTGTCCATGACACCCGGCATCCTGCTGGCACCGCGTTTCAGCAAGGACGCGACGGTGGCGGCGGCATTGCAGGCCAAGACCAAGAGCATCAACAGCGTGTTCGGCGCGGTGTGCGTTGTGGACATCGACAGCAGCAACACCGGCGCGACCAAGTACACCGCCGTCAAGACCACCAAGGAGGCGCAGGCGGTGAGCGACCCCAACGCCTACGCAGTCTGGCCCTTTGCCAAGGTGGGCAACACGGTCTACAGCGGCAGCACACTTGCGGCGGCGCTGACGGCCTACACCGACGCACAGAACGACGACACGCCCAACGTCAGCCCCAGCAACAAGACCATTGCCGTTTCTGCCGCCTGCCTCGAAGATGGCACGGAGGTGGTGCTTGATCAGGAGCAGGCCAACACCGTGAACAGCTTCGGCGTGGCAACGTGGCTGAACATGAACGGCTTCCGCCTGTGGGGCAACAACACGGCGGCCTACCCCGGCATCAGCGACCCGAAAGACCGCTGGTTCAGCGTCCGCCGCTTCCTGACGTGGGCGGCCAACACGTTTATTCTGACCTACTTCCAGAAAGTGGACAGCCCTGCCAACAAGCGGCTGATCGAGGCCATCGTGGACAGCGAGAACGTGCGCGGCAACGGCTTTGTGGCCCGTGGTGTGTGCGCCCGCTATGAGATCACGTTCAACGAGGACGAGAACACCACAGCCGACCTGCTGGACGGCAAGATCACGTTCCACCAGTACATCACCCCGTTCACCCCTGCGGAGGACATCGAGGACATCATCGAGTTTGACCCCGACGCTCTTTCCGCCGCGCTGAACTGATAAGGGAGGGTAAAGAAGATGATTTCCAACAACTATATCCCGGAGAAGATCAACGAGTATAACGCCTATCTGGACGGCACGAAGATGATCGGCGTGGCCGCGTCGGTGACGCTGCCGGAGGTCAACATGAAAACCAGCACCGTCTCCGGCGTGGGCGTGAACGGCGAGCTGGACAGCCCCACCATTGGCCAGTTTGAGAGCATGGAGCAGGAAATCCAGTTCAACACGCTCTACAGCTCCGCCATGGATATGCTCTCTCCCCTGTCCACGGTGAACCTGACGCTGCGAGCCTCGCAGCAGGTCTACGACAAGCAGGGCGGCTACAACTTCAAGGGCCTGCGCGTGGTGGAGATCGGGCGTGTGAAGAAGTTCAACCCCGGCAAGGTGGAAAAGGGCGAGGCCATGGAAGCCACCGTGACGCTGGAGCTGACCTACCTGATGATCGAGGTGGACGGCCAGCAGCTCTTGGAGGTTGACAAGCTCAACGGCATCTACAAGGTCAACGGCACGGATATGCTGGCGGGCGTGAACAGCTTGATCTAACGGGCGCAAAACAATACGGCCTGTCCCTGCACAAACGGGGGCGGGCCGTGTTTTCACACAACGAAACGACGCTGAAAGGAGCGAACACCAATGGCAGAGGACAAGATCACGGCGGCGGAGACCGCAAACGAGGGAACGAAAAAGAGCCAGAACATCGTGGAGCTGGGAAAGCCCTACGTGTTCGAGGGCAAGGAGTACGGAGAGATCGACCTGACGGGGCTGGGGAAGCTGACCGTGCAGGACGCTATCGACGTACAGCGGCAGCTTTTTGGCGAGGGAGAGGCGGCGGCCTCGGTGCTGTGCGAGACCACGACGGCATTTGCCCGCGCCATGGCGGTCAAGGCCACCGGAATGCCCATTGAGTTTTTCAAGCTGATGCCTCGCGGCGCTTTCAAGCGCGTGGCAGGTGCGGTGCGCAGACACCTGAACGTGGAGAGCAGAACGGAAAACCATGTGATGCATCTGGAGAAGCCGCGCCATTATAAGGGCAAGGAATACCGGGACATCGACCTGAACGGCGTGGCTGACCTGAACACGCTGAATGAGAGCGAGGCGGAGAACCGCATGGCCCGCGAGGGCTTTGTGGTGACGGAGAACAGCACCAACTATCTGTACTCCTGCGTGATCGCCGCCATGGCAACGGGCATCCCGGAGGAGTTCTTTACCACGATGCCCCTGTATGAGCTGCTGAAACTGAAAAACGCGGTGAACGACGCGGATTTTTTCGGATAAAGGGCGGAGCCAAGGCCCTGCGGAAAGCGGCTATCCGGCTGTCCTCGGTGACACGGACGGGCGTGGACTTCTATCTGAAAATGCCTGTCCGGGACTTTATTGAGCTGAATAGCGAGGTGGCGGAGGAATGGCGAACAATAAAACATTAGAGTTAAGCATCAAGATCGCCGGCAAGATGGACAAAAGCCTGATGGCGGCACTGAACGGGAGCCAGAGCCAGATCAGCAGCTTTGCCCGCAGCATCAGCTCCATCGGGACGGCGGGACTTGCGGCTATGGGGACGCTGGCAACGGCGACTGTGGCAACCATCGCAAGCTGCACCAAGGAAGCGGCGAAGTTTGAAAACTACATGGCGGATGTGGTCAAGTATGTGGACGGTCTGGCAGATGCTACCGGAAAGATCAGCGACAAGGTGGCGGATAACGGCAAGACCTACGCGCAGAACTACGAGGCCATGAAGGACGCAATCAAGGATTTAAGCACACAAATCCCCTATACGCAGGAGGATTTGACACGCCTCGCCGCTGCGGCGGGACAGTCCGGCAAGGCTATGGAGGATTTGATCAAGATTGACAGCTCCGGCAATGTTACCGGTTTCCTGCGGGACATCGCTATGACCGGTACGGCCATGGACATCAGCGCCGATCAGGCGGGCAACTGGGCCGCCAAGTGGGAGCAATCGCTGAAAATGACCCACGAGGAGGTCATGGTGCTCTTTGACCAGATCAACTATCTGGGCGCAAACAGCGCTACCACGGCGGCGGAGATCGCGGAGGCGGTCAATTCGGCAGCAAGCCTCGGCCAAGTGGGCGGCGTGAGCGCGGCCACAACGGCGGCGCTGGCGGATGCCATGCTGGCAACGGGCGTATCGACTGATCGCGTCGGCACCAGCATCAAGCGCATGATCGTGAATTTGAGCAAGGGCGCAAGTGCGACGAAAGCCCAGAAAGAACAGTTCGAGGAGCTGGGCATGAGCGCGGAGTGGGTCGCCAAGGCCATGCAGGAGGACAGCGTGGGAACGCTGGACACTATTTTCAAGGCCATCAACGATCTGCCGCAGGAGCGACAGGTAGCGGCGCTGTCCACCCTGTTCGGCCAATGGGCCATTGAGGGCGGCGCAAAGATCGTCAACAATCTCGATGTGTACCGAAAGGCGCTGGAAATGGTGAGCGACCCAAGCCTGTACACGGGAAGCATGGAGCGGGAGTTTAACATCAAATCGCAGACCCCGGAGGCCATCGAGACCATGCTGAAAAGCACCAAGACGGCGCTGAAAATCGAGATCGGCGATGCGTTCCTCCCGGCGAAAAAACAGTTCAATCTATCCATGATCGACTTTCTGAACAATGTCCGAAAGAATATGCCGGAGCTGACGCAGCTTGCAGAGAGCTTGGGAACGCTGGCGAGCCGGGGCGTGGAGAAGCTGGGGAACGCTATGGACACGGCGCTGCCGTACATCCAAAAGGGGCTTGACTACCTGATCAACAACGGCGAGCAGGTGGTGCGTGTGCTGGGCGGCATGGCGGCGGCGTTTGTTGGCATGAAGTTCGCCCCGGCGGCGGAGGCTATTTTCTCCGGCGGAAAGGGCGGACTTGCGAGCCTGTTCAAGAGAGGCCAGAGTGCGGGCGCGGCGGGCGCAGGGCTTTTCTCTGCGTTCCGGGGCGCATCGGGAAGCAACGGCTTCCGCACGACGCTGGGGGCAGCAATCTCCAGTCTGATCGGTGGAAACGGCATCAAGGGAACCACAGGACTTTTGAGCGCGGCGGCGGGAACGCCGGGGCTGTTGTCCGGCTACCAAAGCGCGGGGAGCGTCCTGCGGGGCGCAATCGGAAACAGCAAGACCGCGCAATGGCTGGGCGGCATCGGCTCGTCCCTCGGAAATCTCGGCGGGCTGTTCGCCAATAGCCGGGCCGGACAATTCGTGGGCGGCCTTATGGGAAAGGCGGGCGGTGCGCTGGGTAAGTTGACCATGCCGCTGCGGCAAGGCATCGCGGGCATTGGAGCGGCGGCTACCATTCAGGGCAGCATATTCCAGCAGGGCCTTTCCGGTTTGCTGGGGAAAGCGGGAGGCGTGGTAAGCGGTATCGCAAACTCCGGTGCCGGGAAAGCTGCCGGGAGCATATTCAGCGGCGGGGCCGGTCTGCTGGGGAGTATCTATGGCCCTATTGCTGGCGGCCTCGGCAGTCTGCTGTCCGGGGCGCTGCCTATTGTGGGCGTGATCTCCGGCATCATCGCCGTGGTGAGCATCCTGACGGACAAGTTCGGCGGGCTGGACAAGATCGTGCAGCGGGTGTTCGGCGATACCGGGCTGGAAAAATTTACGGTGTTCAAGGACGCGCTGCTGGGACTGTTTGAGGACGGCGGCGTGGCAAAGGTGCTGCAACCGCTGCAAGAGAGCATCACCAATCTGTTCGGTGAGAACGCGGGCGCGGCCTTTGGCGGCATCACCACCATCCTGCAATCGGTGATGGGTGTGATCGGACAGCTCGTGACCTTTTCGCAGACGACGGTGCGACCCATCATCGAGGACATATTCAGCTTTATCACGCAGACGGTGGTGCCGGTCATTCTGCAAACCATCACGGCGGCAGCTCCATCCATCGCCTCCATCATCAGCGGCGTGGGTTCCGTGGTCATGACGGTGGCGCAGATCATCGGCGAGGCCATCCAGTTCCTTATGCCGATCATTCAGACGGTGATCACGGTGCTGATGCACATTGGTCAGGTAGTGGTTCCGGCGGTGCTGGCCGCCATCGGTGTCTTTGCCGAGGGCATCAGCAGCGCGATCAACGGGGTCAAGACCATCTTTGAGGGCGTGATCAACTTCATCACCGGCGTGTTCTCCGGCAACTGGCGTATGGCGTGGGAGGGTGTGAAATCCATCTTCGTGGGCATCTTCAATACGCTGGGCGCTCTGTTCAAGACCCCCATTAACGCGGTGATCGCCCTGATCAACAAGGCCATCGCAGGCATCAACAGTCTCGGAATCACCATCCCGGACTGGGTGCCGCTGCTGGGCGGCAAGTCGTTCTCCATCAACATACCGGAAATCCCCATGCTTGCGCGAGGCGGCTTTACCAACGGCGCAAGCATCGCGGGCGAGGCCGGGACGGAGGCGGTGATCAGCTTCCAGCGGGCGGCCCGACGGGACAATCTGGACATCTGGGCCAAGGCCGGGCAAATGCTGGGCGTGAAGCCGGTGGAGCTGGCGGAAATCGACGGCGGCAGCTCCGGCGGCGGAGGCGGCATGACCTTTGCACCGGTGATCAACATTCAGGGCAGCGCCGACCGGGGCATGGTGGAGGAAGCTCTGGCCGAGGCGCAGGCACGGTTTGAAGCGTGGTATCTCCAGATGCAGCGCAGACAGGCCCGCACGGCATACTGACGGGAGGAAACGCGATGTACACGACCAAGAGCGGCGACACATGGGATGTGATCGCCAAGGAGGTATACGGCAGCGAGTACCATGCCGACGTGCTGATGGCGGCCAATCCGCAGGAGATCGACACGTTTATCTTCAACGCCGGGGTGGAGCTGAACACCCCGGCGCTGGAGGAGGAGCGGGACGGACTGCAGCCGCCGTGGAAATACGAGGCGAGCTATGATTAAGACAAGACGGCTGGCGCTGGATGTGCGCTACAACAGTTATCCCTTTGCCGGACAGGTGGGCGGAGACATCGAGAGCCTGACCTACACCGACAGCGCGGCGGACAACAGCGACAGCATCGACATCACCATCAACGCACAGGACAGGAAATGGCTGCTGGGCTGGATGCCGGAAAAGGGCGCGACGCTGCGAGCGCGTATTCTCGGCTACAACTGGGAACGGCAGGGCCAGCGGAGCATCATGGAGTGCGGGCTGTTCGTGCTGGACGATGTGAGTTTTTCGGACGCTCCGACAACCTTGCAGGTGGGCGGCGTGAGCAAGCCAAGCGACAGCGACTTTTCGGAGCTGGAGCGGGACGTGATCTGGAAGAACACCAGCATCAAGCGCATCGGCGCAAAGATCGCCGCACGGTACGGCCTCGCATTCACCTACGATGCCGACGACTACGACATCGAGTGCGACGAGCAGGACGGCACAGACAGCAGCTACTACAACGGCCTGTGCAAAAACTACGGGCTTATCCTGAAAGTGTACGCCCGGCGGCTGTGGGTGTATGACCGGGAGAAGTACAAGGCAAAACGGGCCGTGCGCACCTTTGACCGCTCGCAGATCAGGCCGGGGAGCTTCGGCTACACCACCACCCTGTCCGGCACCTATACCGGCGGGTACTTCAATTACACGGACGCGGACAAGGACATTGACATCGAGTGCAGCGTGGGCGGCGGCTCGCACACCAAGAGCGTGAACCGGCGGGCTACCAGCGTATACGATGCCAGCGTCCAGCTCTGCGCGGAGTTGAACAGCGCCAACCACGGGACGGTGAAGCTGCGCTTCGGCGTGGATGGAGACTGGAGGGTAAGCGCGGGAAACTGCATCGCGCTGACAGGCTTTGGAAACCTGAACGGAAAATACTTTGTGGACAAGGTGACACACAAGGTTTCCAAAAGCGGACTGACCACCGACTTTGAGTGCAGCGGTATCGGCCCAGCGTTTCATTCGTGGGACGTGGGCGGCAAGATCGTGTATCACGAAAAGACGGCGGACAGCGGCGTGAGCTATGACAGCACCTACGCTACCACCAGTCCGGCGGCGGGCGCGGCCAGCGCGGCGGCAGGCGGCGAGGCGGGACAGGCGATCACGCTGAACAAGGCTCCGCTGTATGTTTCCAGTACGGCAAAGAACAAGGCGGGAACCAAGACCGGCACCTACTGGCTGTACGACGGCATCCTGATCAACGGGCGCTACCGCGTGACCAACAGCGCGGCGCGGTGCGGCAAGCTGCCCGTCGGCCAGAACGTGACGGGCTGGGTGCCTGCGAGCTACTGCATCGCCAGCAAGGAGGCGAAAAAGTAATGGCGGGGACAAACCGAACCGGGCGCGTGAGCGCCATCGACTATAAGGCGGGAACTTATGAGGTGACCTACTTTGACCGGGGGAAAAGCGTGACCCGCCAGATCAACGCCATCAGCAACGGCGAGTACAAGATGCCCAGCATCGGGCAGGTGGTGAGCGTGAGCCACAACAGCAACGGAGCTGCGGCGGGAACCACCACCGGAACGGTGTGGAACAAGACCAACACCCCGGCGGAGGGCTACAAGGGCCTGTTCCGAAAGGAGTACGCCGCGCGAAGGGGACTGGCTTATGAGCGCTACGACGAGAACACCGGCGTTTACACCCAGTATGTGAACCGGCGGACGGGGCGCAACTGCAACGGCGAGATATACGACGAGGCGAAAGGCGCAATCAGCCTTGTGGCGGGCGGGCAGTTTCAAGCCAAGAGCAGCGCCGCCAGCATGAGCCTGAACGCCAAAACCGGCGTTGGCATCGTGGCGGGGACAACGGTAAGCATCGAGGCCGGAACCTTTGTGAGCATCGAGGCAACGGGCGCTTTGAGCGTGACAGCGGGAGGCAAGTACACATTCGCCGCAAAAAAAGGCGCAAAGATCGAGGTGGAGGGTGGAGACGCGGAGATCACCATAAACGGCGCGACGGTCAAGGTAACGGAGGCCGGGGATGTGGAGATCGGAAGCCCCACCAAAATCAGCCTGACGGCCCCGGAGATCAACGCAACGGCAGCGAGCGGGGACATCACCATCAACGGCGTGAGCCTCGTAAACCACACGCACATGAGCGGCGCGGTGGGAAAGCCGGATAAGTAAGGAGGGGCGAAAAGTGGCATTGGGAAGCTACATGGGCATGACGTTCACGGTGAGCGACCGGCGCATCCTGACACCGAGCGGGCTGAAAGGCCAAGGGGGCAGCGATTGGGCGACCCACAACCGGACAGGCGCACGGGCGCGGAGCCAGTGGATTGCCCCGAAGCTGCGGAAATACCAGTTCGATCTTTTGCTGCGGGCGCAGGACGGGGTAAACCCGCGAAGTGTTCTGCGGCATTTTCAGCGCATGGCGGAGACCAACGCGGCGGACTGGTTCATCGTGGGCGGCTCGCCGGTATCGCCGTATCCGTTCAAGATCACGGACATCAGCGACGAGTGGGGCGCGGTGCTGCACGGCGGCGCGATGGTGGAGTGCAAGGTGAGCCTGACCATCGAGGAATACCTGTAAG
>ERZ1034992.537-NODE-537-length-20801-cov-5.520438_pt1 | contig 20801 bp, 23 predicted proteins | sample MGYA00520695_ERZ1034992 | MGnify/ENA primary metagenome ERZ1034992 (study PRJEB33766, sample SAMN09781778) | gut metagenome | biome: gut microbiome | host: Homo sapiens | place: Madagascar | study: EMG produced TPA metagenomics assembly of the PRJNA485056 data set...
TGCCGCCTTGACATTGCCCAAAAAAAGGTAAAACCTTTTCTTTTTCACAGGAGAACGCTTATGTCGCTCTATAATATGCTCATTGGACAGGATGACTACATCAATCAGAATGTCAACCGCGCGCGCAGTCAATATGACGCCGAGATCGGAAACACCATCCGAACAGCCGGACGCATGGGGATCAATCCCAATTCAGGCGCATTCCTCAATATGCTCAACAACGCGCAGTACGAACGCACCGCCGGACTGAACGCCGTCGGAAATGACGCTTCTTACAATTATCTCAAAATGGCGCAGAACCAATTCAACTCCGACCGCGATTTCGCTTTCAAACAGAAAGCATTCGACGCTGCGCAGAACCGGTACTGGACGGACCGCATGGATGCTCTGAACAATCTGGATTTTCAGCGCAGCAGCGAACTCGCCGCACTGCGCGAAAAAAACAAAACATTGCAGGAACGTATGGATCAGAAATCGTATCAGCGAATGTTCGGAGCGTCCCCGTTCACGCGCGGGGCGTCCATGATGGATGCTTTCGCAGACAACTATTACAGCAGATGAGGTGAACTATATGGCAAGCGCAAAGAAACTGGGCAAGGCGCGCGGACGTCTCGCCGCCATGCAGGAGAATCTGCAATATCAGATGATGCAGCAGAATCTCCAGGACAGACTGAATGCCGCTGAACAGGCTCGCAGGGAACGGGATGAAGAACGTGAGTATGCTCGCAGCCAGGCTGAACAGGATCGCAGGGAACGGAATGCCTATCGTATGGCTCAGCTTCAGATGCAGGCTGCGCAGCTGGCAAACAAGGGAGCAGGGAAATCATCCGCCGGAAATTCCGGTTCAAAATCAGGCGGAAATTCCGGTTCCGGAACTCCTGCGGCGGATTTGAACCGCGCCAAAGCATACAATCAGGAAGTTACTCCGGAATCCGTAAACGCCGCCGCCGAAGCACTGTATGGGAAAAACGCTTTCTCCCCGGAAGAGATACAGGGAATGACCGCCGATTTCAAACTGCAGGTCATCTCCAATCCGGAAAACCCGGTTTCCATGGAAGCCTTTATCGGACGCAAGGCAAGACAGAAAGGTCTCACGTCTGTATATGACCTGTCCGGCTACCGTAAAGCGCATTTGTCCGATACACAGACCGGAAACACCGGCGACAACTGGTACACTCCATGGAAAAACGGAGAAATGCGCACCTACCGGCAGAACCATTCCGGAATATATGACGCTCAGAAGGTCCTTTACGGACGCCTGACCAAAGGACTTGCAGACCTGACCGGCACTGCGTCCGACGAGGCTTTCTTTTCCAATCCGGAACTTGTGCGCGCTTTTTCCAGATACTACAACGCCGGAAATTCCGAAGCAAATTCCGCCGCCATGGCGTCTGTCGAAGCATTCGCCAGAGCCAATAATCTCGACCCGAAACAGCTGATGGACAATCTGAAAAAGCCCGGCGCATTCAAAAGTTTCCAGAACAACGCCATGCAGTATGGCTTGACCGGAGCTTCACGGATGCTCGCCGTTCCGCCGGCACAGAACCGACAGAATGCCCGGAACCAGCCGGCGGCGCAGAATCAGAATGCTCAATCAACAAGTCCCAGTATGGCAAAAGCGTTTGACCCGGAAAAATTCAAGCAAAAACTGGACACCATCCAGCAGGTCAGACAGAGAATACAGGACTTGCAGAAAAAAAGAAAACGCGTCGAATCAGACAATCCGCCGGATATGCACACATCGACATTCAACGAGGAAAACAGAATCGCAAGGATCCGGAAAGAACAGAACCGTATCGACCAGGAAATCCAAAAGGCGGAAGAATGGCTGAAAAGACATACTCAAATCCCGAAAAACAATGCGCCGTCTCCGGTTGAGCCGGTTCAGACTGCACCTCGACAGCAGGGACAACCCATCGCGTCTGCACCTCAACCGCCGGTCATGGATCCCGCGTCTCGGACGCAGACACAGCTCCCTTCACGGAAAACTCCGAAGAACTTCATCAACGGCATTCCGGCTGAACAGGCAATCGCACGAAAAAAACAGGATGTGGCAAATGCCATCCGGAAGCAGCAGGAAGAAGCCAAAGAAGAAGCCAAAGCGGCGACAGATAAATTCACGCATGATTTAATGAACCGGACACCGGGCTTGTCCCGCTGGACAAATCCTCAATTCAGGGATTTCGAACAGGCGGCAGGACAGGATGTTCAAAGAGAGCAGGAACGGATTGCCGCGCAGAAGCGGCAGGAAGAAGATCGCGCTTTCGAAAACCGCATTCCGGTCAATCAGTATACTTCGCTCGGCGGATTCCTCGCCGAAGTCGGAGATGACGAATTCAGAAACATGCGGAAAGAACGCGAACAATGGGAACGGGAAATGCTCGAAAGCGGTCAGGACCCCGCGGCGGTCAACGAAGAATTGAAACGCCGGCATCTTTATGAACTGAACAGCGGAAAACATCTTCCGCCGATCCGGAATCTGCTTTCAGATGAGGACTACAACAGATACCGTTCCGCTTTTGACGCCAAAGAAAACCGTCTTCGTTCCATTCTTGCCAAACCGTATGAAGACTGGACGCCGGCGGAACGGGATGAAATGAATGATTTTCAGCGGCGGCAGCGGAACATTCAGCTCCGCGGATTGCCGGAGACCTCGCAGGCTCGTCTGCGGAATGCTCAGGCGGATGCCGACGCGGCACTGGAATATTACGGTCCGGAACGTGTCAATAGTTTCAGAAAGTCATATCCGCTTCTGCGCCCAGGAACTTCTCTCGAACCGGAAAAGGAATGGACGGCGGACAAAGAAACCGGATTCCTGAACTGGCTGAAAAAAAATTATTCCGATGAACTCAGTGAACAGTCTCCGATGCCGCCGCCACCGCGTTTGAAACGCTGGTATGAACATTTTGGATTCTGAAAAGGAGCATTTGCATGAAACCGACTGAAAATCTCGCTCAATATCTCCGTTCGCTTTTCAAGGACTTTGCCGACAACCGCAAAATCCTTGAACCGGCATGGGAACGCAACAAGAACGCATACGATATGAACCCCGGAGGCAAAATCGACCAGCGTCTCGGCGTGGGAAATAAAACCGGCTCCGACAAGGAAAAGGATGACTGGCGAAGCAAAAGTGTTTCCGACCTTTCTTCCGTCAAGGCGAAAGCCGGGAAAGTTCTGGTCTGTGATGTTCTGCTCGTCGGCGGTGAAGTTCCGGTGCGGCTGAAGGAACAAAACTCTCAATTCCATTGCAGAACGAATCCTGAATGAAGTGCAGATTCCGGAGCAGGCGGTGAATGATGAAGACAATCCGGAAAACTCTTCCGCCGCTGTCGCTCTCATGACGCGTCTGGTCAAGGAGCAGCTCATCCGGGCTGATGCCGATATTGCGCTCAAACATTGTGTCCGCGACGCCGCCATTTACGGCACCGGATATACCCGTATCTGCACCGAACACTTCACCGATTCCGCTTACCGCCCGTCTCCGGACGGCTGGCGCGAAGTCAGGATGGAACATCCGGGTCTCAAACTCAAGCATGTTTCCGTATGGGATATTTTCACCGACCTCGAAGACCATGACCTTCAGAAGAATCTCGGCATATTCGAACGGCACATGATGTCTTTGCAGGATGTTTATTCCGCGTTCTCCGAAGATGACGGTATGAACATCAGGGACGCATTATCCGAACTTGCTGCTGCCCGCAATGCGGACGTCGAAAACAATTCCGCGCCGCAGAAGGACAACGAATCTCCTCATCTGCGAGCCATCAGCAAACGCAAGAAAAATCTCGAAGTCATCGAATTTCACGGACGTGTTCCAGCCAGATACATCGAAGGTCTGGACAAGGAGTACACCGGAACAGAACGGGATTCGGCTGTCCGGAAGGATGTCGAAATCATCGCCGTGGTCGTGGAAAACACTCTCGTTCGGTTTGCCGTCGCTGAAAATAACCCGCGCCCGTATGTTAATATTTCGTGGGAAGATCCCGTGGATGATTTGCGCGGACGCGGTATCGTCGATATGTGTTCTCCGGCACAGCAGAGCCTTGATTCCATCATCAGACTGATCGAAGACAACAAAAAAGTTACCTGCAATGCCGCTTTCGCTGTCAAATCCATATTCTTCGCCAATAAAAACGAAAAAGGACGTTTCTATCCCGGCAAAACCATTGAAATAGATGCGTCCTGCGACGACGTCCGCAAAGCAATTCAGCCGCTCACATTCCCTGACGTCGCGCAATCCGGCTTCGATCTGGTTCAGCTTTACAAGGAATCAGGCTCCGAGGCTTCCATGATTCCGGAAATTGCTCATGGTATCGCTCCGTCCGACGCAACCACTGCATATGAAGTCTCCGTGCGGAATGAGAAAGCAGGAAAATATATTTCCGATGTCGTTCGCGGCATCGACGACAACTGGATTGAACCAGTCGGAAGATTCTTCTACAACTGGAATATGCTCGACCCGCAGATTCCGGAAGAATTCAAAGGTTCGTTCTCCGTTCAGGCTATGGGCTTCGCATCTTATAACGACCGCGTCCTGCGCATGAATGTCATCAAAGAGATGATTTCCATGGCTCTCTCCAACGAAATGCTCGCCCAGATCGTTGATTTTCCCGCTCTGCTTGCAGAATGGATGAAAACCAACGACCTTGACGCTGAAAAGTATATGAATCAGAATGCTGCTCAGCAGAATGACGTGCTCGCTCAATTCCAGCAGGCGGTCTCTGAAAAATTCCAGATGATTGAACAGCAGCTGAACGCTGTCATTCAGGAACTTCCCGCTCTTTCACAGCAGTCTGAACTTGACGCAGAAGAAAAACGTGCACGAATTGAAAAACTCCGTGCGGAATCGCAGCGCATCGCCGCTCAGGTTGACCTCGATCAGCAGAAGGAAAAAACGGCTCGTGCGAAAACCATAGCGGACATCGAACAGAAAAATAAAGAGGCAAACCTGAAACTGCTCGGAGGTATGAAATGATCAAAATCCGACGCCCCGAAACCGCGGTCGTGCGCGGTATTTCCATGCCGGATTCTTCCGATACAGTCCTTCAATGTGTTCAGAACCTTGTCGAAGCCGTCTGCATCTTGCAGAATAAGATTTCCGTCATGGAAGAACGCATCAAAGATCTCGAAACCATCGGTCAAACCGGAGGAACACGCATAAAATGAAAATCGATATTCAGAACTTCTCCGGCGAAATTCCAGTCCTCAACCCGCGCTCTCTGCCCGAAGCCGCCGCGCAGACCGCTCTCAACTGCACCACCCGCAGCGGCAAGGTTAAACTGCGCTCTGACTGTCCGCCATGGTCGGACCCGGCGGACAATCCCGTAGAATCAGAAGTGGACGGACGAAAATATCTTATCGAAAACGGTGTGCTCACCGAGGACAATATCCCGCTCGCCCAGGGAAAACCGGCTATTGCAAAAGTGGAAGTCGTTCCGTTCTGGGATCTCGAAACCGGTTATCGCGACAGCAAAAATTCACCGAAGTTTCAGCTCCGCCACAACTGGGGAATCGCCGGCGGGACTTCCCGTCTCGATGTCGATAAAATTACTTTCGACGATGATAAACAGCAATGCCGGATTCATTTCCGTTATCCCGGTCTTGTTCTTGATGAATCCCCCGGAATGATGATTGTAAACGGCGTCAGCGAGGACACCTGCGAACTCCTTTACGACGGCGATGAAGTTTCCGTCAAATACGGCGGACAGATTACCATCACCGACAAAGACCACGGCGTTTATGCTTCTCTCGTCATCAACGGGATTGAAATCAATAAATTCTCTCCCGGCTCCGGCGCATGGACACTCTCCGGCGCGGACGTCGTCATCAAATGTTCCGTCGTCAAAAATGTTCAGCGCAGAAACTATGTCGTAACATACTGGGACGGCAGACACGAATCGCCGCCGTCGGACGTCTCCGATGAAGTTCAGGTTACTGCCGGGGATATCGTCCGCATTCATCTTCCCGCTTATTCCGGCGGACACGGCGATCATGCCGCGGAACATGAGGAACTCGCACCGGGTTATTATATCTACCGCACTGGCGGTTCCGTAACTTCCGCAGGCTATTTCTTCGTCGACCGGTTCCCAGGCGAAGGCGTTTACGAGGATTCCAAAGAGGATTATCTGCTTCAGGAACAGCTTTCCATCGTGGAAAATCCGCCGGACGGAATGAAGTTCCTGCACGAAATCAACGGATCGCTCGTCGCCGCAATCGGCAATACAGTACGGTTTTCTGAACCGAACATCGAAAACAACTGGCCGTCAAAATACGAATACCGCTTCGGAAGAACAGTAACCGCTCTTTCCGTCGTCGGGAATTCCGTCATCGTATTCTCCGAAAACGGCTCGCCGTCCATCCTGCGCGGCTCGCATCCTTCATCCATGAGCCAGACGAAAATTGCCGACGGTCTCAAATGCATGTCGTCTGATTCAGTCTGTTCATCCGGTGAAGATTCTTTCTATGTTAGCGAAGAAGGTCTTGTTAAAATTTCCGCGTCCGGACAGTATTCCGTCATCAGCAGGAATTTCTTTTCCCGTGAACAATGGATGAAAATGAATCCGGAATCCATGAAATGTTCAGCGGACAACTTCTCCATCCGCCTGTACCTGGATTCCGGAATCATTTATATCTTTGACATCCTGCCGCAGGGATTGAGCCTCACCCAATACAACGGCGGCTCGCAATTCACTTGGCGGTCGGCCGTATTCGTTTTCCCGAAACCGGTATGTTTCCGGCTCGTACGCGCCACCACCGAATCCGGCGGCGGTTCGTTTTCCGTGTTCGCCGGCGGATTGCAGGTCAACTGTCCGTGTTCATGGATAAACGGCAGACCCGTCCGCATTCAGAACATCTTCGCCCGCGAATGGTGCTTCGAAGTCTCGGCTGATTCCGATCTCCTCGAAATAGAAGCCGCTCAATCCGCAACCGAAATGAATTGACCATGATTCCATGGTTATTTCAATTCACGGATCTTCCGTTTACTTCGATCCGGTAATCTTCCGTGATTTTCACGTGCGCCGCCTTGTGCCAGCCGTCCGGAGCTTTCGGAATCGGCACGGGCGGTATGTATACGCCGTATACCGTCAGGCTCATCAGCTCGATTTCAGGATACGGCGAATGTCCTGCCGTCCACCGGATCAGCACGTCGAATTCGCCCGGCATCAGTATCAGACTTGCCGCATACGACACCTTCGTCGTGTCGCTCGGAACATGACGGAATCCCCGGTCCGGATCGCTTACCATGCACTCCACACACCAGTGATGAAGAAAATTCTGTGTGTAGATTTTTATGGCAATTTCGCTTTCCAGACACGTTTCATTCCGCATCAGAAGATTCCCGGAAGGCGACAGCAGCAGATTCCCTTTCATGTTTTTGCGTATCGCCATATCAGCCCTTCTGCTGTTCGACCCATTCTTTTTCCACCGGACAGACTTCCGTTGCGATGAAAACCGCCGCACCCCCGACGGTCAAACGGTATGTGTCGTTCACTTTCTTCACGCGCGCTATCGGATAGCTGAACTGTCCGGGCGTACCGAAACCGATGTGCGGCGTCGACCACACTCCGGTTTCGTTGTCGTGGCTGGTGATCACGCACACATAACCCTCGCGTTTCGGCAGTTTCACTCCCGGAACGGCTGTCATTGTCCCGTTGCAGTAGGCAAAACCGCCGCCGATTTCCAGTTCCTTGCCCTTGTCGCTGATTTCAAAACCGCCTTCCTCTTCCGCATCACCGCTGGATTTACTCCCTTCATCCAGCAGAACTTTCTGTTTCGCCAGATAGTCAATGATATGTTCCACACAGTTCGTCAATTCCGATATGGAATGAAAACCGTGCCTCGGTTTCTGCGGCAGAATCAGATTCATTCTCTGTTCTCCGCTTTCGCCTGCGCTTCCTGCCGTGCAATAACTTCCGCCACAGCTTTGATAGTCGCCGGCACGTCCCCGGAATCGGTCAGAGTGATAGCCAGAAACCGCTTCTTGGTGATGCTCTGCGCGTTCCAGACGGATGCGGAACTTTCTTCCCGGTACGATACCGCATTCGTACCGGCTTTCACCGTCGCAATGTCGCCCGAAATGAATGTCGTTTTCAGCTCCGGAATCTTCGTCTCAACATTCAAGCCTATATGAGAATCAATCACAGTCCCGTTACCGCTGACGTTCTTGGTTGTAATCCCCTGCGCCACCGTTTCGGCAGTCGCACAGCCCGTAACGATTGCCATAATTCCGGTAAATGCAATCATGTTCAATGTCCTGATAATCTTCATGGTTATTTCCTTTCGTTGATAATACTGTCCAGTGCCGCGATTTTCTCCGAGTTCTTGCGGATTTCGTTCCACAGATTCCGGATTTCATCGCAGTGTCCGTCCATCGCCCGGTTGCAGTCGTCTTTCACGACAAACGCCTTCAAGTCGTTGCGCATTCCTGCGATACTGGATGCCATCCAGCCCATGATCAGCGTCATGATGGTCAACGCCCCGCCGACAATTGCAATGGCCCACGGTTCGTTCATGCGCCGCCTCCCGGGTTGATTTTCCGGAACCCGTCCCAGCCAAACAGTTGACAATAATTCGCCCAGCGGCGGGCTCTGTTGAGCCAGGCATACCGCAAAGGCGACCACCACGGGTATTCCGCTTTCACCAGCCGGTAACAGTTCCGCCGGAAGCGTCCGTTCGCCTCCGTGAAATCCCGCCACGTCCCGCCGTTCTCATACTCCACGTCATGGATTACCGCCGCCGGTTCGAATATCCCCGCGCTTTCCGTTACCAGCTCCCTCAGCCAGTCCGGAAAACGGTCCGGTCCTATCCCGTTGTAAATCCGTCCGATTTCGTCAAGACTGTAACCGTCGAGGATTCCAGCCCCTTCCAGATTCATCCGTTGTGCCTTCTGCACAAGTTCAAATACCGTCATACAAACTCCTTCCTCTGCCATGATCGTTCTCCTTATCGTATTTCAAGTTTTTCCAGATCGCCGTTACTGTTCAACGCCAGCACATAGTCCGAGTTCACGCCGCAAATCGCACTGTAACTTCCTCCTGCCGCCAGTACCATTTTTGTAATTGGGGATGTCTCATCCTTCGGTCTATAAATACCGTCGCCCCGCAGAATAAAGGCTGTTTTGTTGTGATAGGTTATCGCATTGGCAGTCCCCAGATCTATCGGGTTTGCAGATGATGTCCCTGTCTGGTTTTCAGCAGATGATGTCGTGTACATGTACGCCTTGCCGTCCCGCATTCCTAAAATACCACAGGTTGTGCTGTTTTTTTGGAAACTGCAAACGTCTTCCCAGTCAATGTATTCAGACAACTGGCTCGGTTCCATCGTCGTCGGTTGCGTTAGGTCTATCTCCATTAGCCTTCCGCCGCGCAGTCCGGCATATGGCGTAACCTTTGTCCAATCGCTCTTGCTGCCGATGCGTACCGGCGTTGTCAATGTATCCTGCCGGTATAATGCCCCGGACGCAATCCCCAAACCGGGACATATCTGCGTCCAGCCGGTTCCACTGCCTGCGGACTTGATTTCTCCGTTCTCATCAATATAATACAGACTGCCGTTTTTGATTGCGGAAAAAAGATTTGAGCCTGCGTATGCTACCGCCGTCCACCCGGTATTGCCATCCACTGTTATCAGCGACCCGTTCAAGATTTTGTAGAGCTTGCCGTCCCGGATGCCGATTGCAATTTTCTTGCTTTGGTATTCATCCCCTTCAATCGCCGTCCAGCCGGAGCCGAAGTTCACTGCTGATCCGTCAAAGGCTTTCAGTTGTCCATGACTGATGTAATATGCACATTTTTCACTATGGAACGGTATCAGTTTATCCGTGGTCTTGCCGCAAATCGGACAGGTTTCCGATGTCCAGTTGTTGTGGCCGCATTTCATTCCGCAGATGGTGCAAACTCCGGTGTCGGAATTCCAGTTGTGATTGCATTTTTTATGACAGGTCGAGCATTGTCCTGCGCCATTCCACGCGTGAACATGAAACTCCGTATGCCTGCAAATGGTACAGGTATTTAGTGTTTCCGCATAGCTCCATTTGTGAGAACAGATTTTATTGCAGGTTTTGCACCTGCCGCTGGTTTGCCATGCGTGCACATGCGTCCGCGTCGCTCCGCATTCATGGCAGGTGTCGTTGCTCTCCCCGTAAGCCCATGCGTGCGAATGCAGGTCGATCCATTGCCCGTTGCTCCGGATTTTCCCCGACGCAGGAATCGTTGTCCATGCGCCGTTCTGGTAAAACTCCTTGTTCGGCAGTTCATGCCACGTCCCGTTGTAAAATATCTTCGCGTTCGACTCTGCCGGGATTATCGATGTCTTATTCAACGTCCCGTCCGGCGCGACTTCTTCCGAAACCGTCCACGTCAGGGCATATTCCATGCTGTTCTCGCCATACATCATTGTGGACATGCCCCACGGGTCGGCAGGTCCGTTTTGACCGTTCTGATCTGTTTCCCAGACGTTGCTTCCGCTCGCTACTTGCGTAATAAACCACGTCCGCACCGAATCGTCGACGTCCGAACCGGGCGACTGCTCAATGTAGACCTTTGCCTGCAAACGGAGTGTCCCGTCGGAGCTCAGCCAGGTTCTTTCCCAGCCAGTCTTTGCGGTGTCTTCCATCGTAAACGACAAATCCACCGTTTCAGGTGTCATACCATCCATCTGGCAGACCGCATGAAAGCCGAGCGTCAAACCGGCGGGCGCGCCCCCGGTCGTGCTGGTCATTTTCATTATTCACCTTCCGTTTCCGTGTTGTTTCCGCTGTTGCTGTTCGCCATGACCGCCGCCGCTTCCTCGTTCAGTTCCCGGATCGTGTAAGGCGGTTCGCCGCAGTCCGCCGCCGTCAGGTCCAATCCGTTCAGAGCTTCGAGGTTCTCCGCCGCGTCCACCAGGTCCTTGACCGTGTAATACTGCTTCCACAGTCCCATCACCCACGCCTGTACCGCCTTGCCTTTGACACTGCCTCCGGCGGCGCAAAGGGACGCAAGGGTCAAGTCCTCTGCGTCCACATACTTCGTCTGGTGCGCTTTGTAATTGCTCCACAGACGTTTCCGGGCTTTCTCCTTGGCGTCGGACAAGTCGGCTGTCAGCGCACCGTCAACCGCTTTCAGCTTCATTCCCGCCAGCGAGTTCCAGACGTCCTCGGAAACCGTAACAAATGCCCCGGAAACCTCAATGGAACTGTCGAATGCGTTCTTGACTTCACCCGTTTCCGCGTCGTATGCAACTTTTATCATGCTTCCTCACGCTCCTTTGCACTTCCAAATCTGTTTATGTGAATAACTCAACGTTGCGGTAGTGGAAGACAAGAACGCTTTGTAAAACCATCCCTTCGGACAGAATACAAAAGAATAGACGGAATCAGTACCACCACCGACATAAAACCCCATAGGATGGGAATCAACATACTGCGCTTCTGTTCCAAGCAGTACAGCTCCGGCACAACCTACAATAGAAACCGCAATCCAGCACGCGTTCGCAGCCTGATACACAGTATTCCAGGCAGGAATGTCTGTTACATGCGCCGGATCCGGCGCGATCAAGTCCAGTACGGAGTATGCGATTGATTCGGTGGGAATCCAGATCGTCCCGTTCGACGGATTCTCCGGAGCTGTGCTGCTCTGCACTATCGACAGCTTCGGCAGATTGTTCAGTCCCGTTATGTTTCCTTCGGCGGCTGTCATGCGCGTGTCCAGACCGTTGTATTGCCTCAGGAGATTGGCGGCGGCGTTTTTGTTGTCAGTGATCAAGCTCCCATGCGTGTTGACCGTCGATTGCAAACCGGCCAGCGACGTGTTGATCGCCGCGATCTCCTCCGGATTCCCACCGAACTCCTCGTAACTTTTCACTTTGGCGTTCGCCACCGTAATCGCGCCGACCAGCTTGCTTTCCAGTTCCGTGATCTTGTAGTGCTTTCCGTCCGCCCGGCAGTAGAATATCCCGCCCAGAACAGGGTTCTGCATCTGTTCCACATCATTCAGTGTATCGACCGCAAAACGCGCATCCAGCGGAGTATTGACCCCGCCCGGCAGAAGATTTCCAGTCGTTTTCGTTGCCATGTCTTTTACGCTCCTATGTAAATGATCGTTTCCGCATCCACCAGATTGAATTCCCCGTATGCAAGGTAGGTTGTCCCGCCGAACGTCATTTCCGTTCCGTTCGCGCCAGTACCCGCGGCGCCGTTGTCCTCATCGAACGGCGCTTTGCCGCCGACCCCGTTATCCTTGCGCACCGTCAATCCGGAGTTTTTCGGCACCAGAACGAACACCACCGCGCCGGATGGGGCATTCACTTTGACCGTCTTCGCTCCCGCTCCGGCGGAAGACACCGTTCCCAGTGCAAGCATCGCTTCCGTCAATTGGCTGACCTGATACGTTGTCCCGTCGTTCACATAGCCGTAGTACATGCGCTGTTCTTCCGGTTCAGGCTCCGGGTGGTATTCCCCTTCGCCGATCAGCTCGAACAGCTTCGCGTTGAAATCGCTGTAATTGTATTTGCCGCCCTTCTTCCGGTACAGCTGGTAAATCGACAGATCCGCCGCGCCCTGTGCAAAGTACACTTTCCCGGTCTGGAATGACGGCACATTCGTTCCCAGATAAATCTTGATGTCCTGCCCGTTCTTGACCAGACGCGTTATCCCGCCCGCTCCGGAAAACAGCTGCTGTTCGCCGTTTTCCGTGTCGATATACACTCCCGCCGGAACGCATTCCGCATACGGCGTTTCAAAATTTATGCAGTTCTGAATCACTTCCACACTGCCGATGGCGGGGGATTCTTTTTCCGATGTATGGAATTTCACCGGCTCAATGATTTTTGCATTTTCTCCGTCCGCGCCGCCCTGCCAGGTAATCACCAGCGGCGGACACCAGTCATCCAATGTGCCGGTCTTCTTGATGTAGATGTACAGCGTCGTTTCCCGGCTGGACGGATTTGTTTCCGTATAGCCGACGGAAAATCCCGCTTCCGCCTGTGCGTAAAGCGAAAGATCGCCTTTCACTTTGACCGTAGCATCCAGTTTCAGCCCGTCGCCTTTTTCTCCTTTCAGACTTTTCAGCCAGTCGTCAATGTTTCCGGCATATCCTTTTTCAACAGCCAGGTCAAACGCGCTTTTCCCGGTATCGCCGCGTTCCCCCTTCGGACCTTGCTCGCCGGTGTTCCCTTTCTCGCCGGCGTCTCCCTTGTCGCCTTTGTCGCCTTTGTCGCCCTTCGGACCTTTCAGTTTGTTCTGCTGTCCTTCCGTCAAATCGTCAAAAGAGATCGACTGTCCCGGCGCACCCTTGTCGCCCTTGTCGCCTTTTTCACCCTGCAAACCGCGTTCGCCTTTGTCTCCTTTTTCGCCTTTTTCGCCGCGTTCGCCCTGTAAACCGCGTTCGCCTGGATCGCCCTTCGCCCCTTTTGCGCCGGTCGCGCCCTGTTCGCCGCGTTCGCCCTGCAAACCGCGTTCGCCTTTTTCGCCTTTTTCACCCTGCAAACCGCGTTCGCCTTTTTCGCCGCGTTCGCCCGGATCGCCTTTCAGGGAATCGGAATGCAGGTCAAGATAATTCTGAACCAGTTCGCCGATGATTCCGGGATTGACGGATTCTCCATCCATCGTTTTCGTTTCACGGTTGAAGATCCGCACTTCTTCCGACATCACCGCCTTGCCGTCCCGCATGATCCGGAGTTCGAATATGCGGCTCCCGTCCCGGTGTACATGATGAAACGCCCGGCGCAGTCCAAGTGAATCAAGCGTGAATTCCGCTTCACCGCCCGCGGCGGCCTCCGGACTTTCCAGATATTCCACATCACCAGAACAGAACACCGCGTACACCGGACAGCCCGAACTCCCCGAATAGATCAGTTTCAGCGTGTCCTGCAGATACAGTTCATCCATTTCCAGCGTACCGGTCTCCGGATTTATCTTGATTTCCTTCATTATCTCGCTCCGCCAATCAGGTTGTTGTATTGGTTGTTCCATAATTGATATTTTGCGTCCGCCATCGCTTCCCGTCCGATACGAGCCGCAAACGCCCCGTACACACAGTAACATTCGCTCGCTTTCGCGAAACTTTCACGCAGCGGATATGCTTCCGTCAGTTCCGGTTCCGTCCGTACCGTCCGTTCATTCCCGTATTCGTCCATCCGCGCATCTGCCCGTCTCCGCAGAATATCCCGCAGTGAATCGTGAAGCAGCCGCAGCAGTTCCGCGTCTTCCCAGTGGTACGGCTGATTCTGAACCATCTGCGCAAACCGGTCGGAATGACTTTTCCACACTGCCTGTACCGACGCGCTCGACAGATCACGATCCAATGCCCGGTTCACCGCATAGTATATCAGCAGTCCCTGTAAATCGCTCCGGATTTGTCCGTTCTCATTCACCGCATCCGGACGAAGACTTTTCAGCGTTTCCTCTGCTTCTTTCAGATATGATTCCAGTTCATCGCTGCTGTAATGCTTCGGCAGAGTTTCCAGATTCCGGTGAAAATTATCTGAATGAATTTTGTAAAGTTCTCCGGCTCCGGATTCTTTCCCGATTCGGTTTTCCGCCGCACTGAACACAATGTAATCCGCCAGACACAGATTCTCCGCCGCACTGTTTGCCAGATCCGGACGTTTCAAACGGATTTCCTGTTCTCCGCGTTCCTTGAACACATTCAGTTCTTCATCCGTCCAGTGATACGGCACTGCCGATACCGCCGCTTTGAAATTCGCATCATGCGTCTGCCACAGTTCCAGCGTTCCCGCAGCTTTCCCGAAACGCCGTCCCAGCGCATGACTGACCGCATAACTCTTCACCGCATCCGAAAAACATTCCAGATGATTCACCGCATCCGGCCGAAGCTCCATGACCGCCGTTTCTCCGTCTCTGATGTAACGGAGAAGCTCTTCACTGGAATAATGATACGGAATCTCGTTCAGACTGCTGTGGAATCTTTGAAGGTTCGTTTGCAGAGCCGTCGTTTCGCCCAGCTTGCTCTGCGACAGATGATACATCACAAAGTCTTCCAGAAGCGGAGCCGTCGCATTGCATAATCCCAGATCGGGACGCTTTCCCTTGATCTCCGTTTCCCCCAGCTCAATGTAATTCGCTATCACCGCATCCGGGATATGCGGCGGAACCGCTTTCACCGCCTGCATGAAACGGTCATAGAATAAAGTGTATCGGCTCCGGTCGGCTTCCACTTCCACTTCGCCTTCAATGCACCGCGCCAGAACATACAGATTCAATGCCGCCTGAAAGCCTCCGCTCAACGCATTCCCGACCAGCGCATCCGGACGCATTCCCCGGATCGTTTTGATCCCGTCTTCCGCATACGTCCCCAGCATCCCGCCGGAACTCGCATACTGCACCGAACCGTTAATGCTCCCGTTTGTTCCCGGCACTCCGCCGATGTTGCCCCACGCCGCATAATGAATCACCGACTGCACGTCAATGTTCGCAGCCGTCGTTGTCCCCAAAGCCGCATCCGGAACATCTCCCAGCTTCGCCCTCACAGATTGTGCGATGGATTCTGTGCCGATACCGCTTCCGATATCCGCCGTATCGTTCAGTTCCGCCCGTATGCTTTCCAGACTTGCTTCGCCGCCGGTATGCGTCTTCCCGTCGGCAAGAATTTTCCGCACCGCTTCCAGAACATCCGTTCCTTCCGCCGGATTCTCTTCGTCATTCAATTCACGCCGGATTTTTGCCAGCAGAGAACTGCTGTCCGGGTCGACATAATCATATCCTGTCTGGTCGCCCAGATCAAAACGCACTCGGTCTATGATTTCCTGCACCAGCATAATGCGGCTCCTGTATTCTGTTTCATTCAGCCGGAAAATCCGGTCGATTCTGTTTCATGTTCATATCGGCTGTCCGCAATCGCCCGCTGGATTTCGCCGAAGAATTTCTGTTGATAGTATTCCGCCATTTCCATGGAAAACCATGGTTTCCCAGCCTGCCGCATCAGCCGCGCGCAGGCTCCGTATACCAGAGCATCACGGTTCCTCACCACAATTTCTTCCGGAAGGTTCACACTCCCCGGATTCGGCAGCAGTACCGATTCAATTTCCAGATATTTCTGATTCTTCAAAAGCTCTCTGTCTATCCGGATGGTATTTCCGTCCAGCAATTCGTATTCGGTTTCCTGTCCGCATTTCTCCTGCCTGTTCCGCCGCAGACGCACCGAAATCACGCGATGAACAAACGCATCTTCTGCCCCTGCCGCATCATACGTGGTAATTCCTTCTTCCACCCGGTAAAGAAATTTTCTGACCCAGATTTCCGACATCCGGCAGAACTCCCGCGCACTGTCCCGCAGCGCGCGCAGAACCACCGGACGCTCATTGCAGCCGCTGGCGTTTTCCACTCCGAAAGCCAGATCGTTCAAAGTATTTTCCATCAGCGGCATCTCTGATTCTCCCCGTTATTCCGCTTCTTCAATTTTCTTTTTCTGGTCGCGGATGAATTTCTCTGTTCCTTCTCTTTTCATTTTCAGGAACTCTTCTTCCGTCGCTTCACCCAGCACATCACAGGCACAGCGGCTCTGCGCAAAATGCTTCACTTTCGTTTTTGAGTTTTCTCCGGCTTCCGGATAATTATACCGGATTACGGCGGACTGCGCCACCCGCAGATACGGTTCAGGAATAATCACTTCCACATTCCGCTGGATAACCAGAATTTCCCCGTTCACCCCAAGAACCACATTCGGCATCTCCGTACTCGATTCCCGTTCATGAAAACGCACCCGGAAATAACGTGTTTTCGTCCCCTTGCTCTGATTCTGTTCGATGGTCTCTTTTGCCATTCTTCCGTTCTCCTGTTGTTTGCATTGAAAACCCGGTCTGCCGTTTCAGCAAGACCGGGCGTTGGTTCCGTTATTCGTAACTGGCGGAGCAGCCGACCCAGATCAGGCTCATCCACAGGTCGTTCAGAATCGTGCCGCCCATCCAGCCTTTCCAGCCGACGCTGCCGTTCAGCCCCAGCGGATCGCTCTGACACGGTTTCGGATTGACTACCACCACATGTGCGGAATGCTCGCCTCCCAGCGGAGTGAACGCATACGCATCACGTCCCACCGCAAACAGCGGGTAAATATCCGCTTTCGCCTGCGCAGACGGCGCAACTCCGCCGGACAACAGAGTAGTTCCTTCTGCACCGGTCGCCTTCGTCGGCTCAAACATGTTGGTCAGGATAATACGGAAGTTTTCCACCTTGCCGATTTCGTATTCGGAAATCGCGGACATGGAGTTCCCGTATTTTTCCACCGGAATGAAGCCTTCGATTTTCCGGAAGTCCGTTTCCAGATCGCAGTGGCCCATCAGAATGAAGGACGCTCCCACCGGCTCCGTCGCAATGTTCGGACCCGCTTTCACGATCCGCGTGATTTTCTGTGCCTGATTCCGGCGCAGGGAACGGTAAACTTCGCGCAGCAGTCCCAGCGAAACAGGCTTGCTCACCGTCGCAGTGGTCGTGCCGCCCGCAAAGAACTGGTTCGTTGCCGCTTTCAGAATACCGATTTTGATTGCTTCAAAACTTTCACCTGCCTGTTCGCCCATCAGACCAACCGTTTCATTGAGAACCGGATCTTCATGAGTGTCCAGAATACGGTCAGTCAGCTTCACCACTCCGCCGTACTGCTTGATCGTCGCCGTAACGTCTTCCACCGTCAGTGCCTGTCCGTCGGGATTCGTTCCTTCCGTCAGCGGCGTAGTAATCCGCCCCAGCGATTTGTATCGCCGGAATTTCAGCGTCTGGCTGTGATTCTTCGGAATCGGCGTAAACTGTGCGAATTTGTCCACAATCGCTTCATGCTGCGCCCGTTTCAGGAATTTTTTTACCGAGTAAATTCCAACTCGCTGGGTTACATCCCCGTACTTGTTGACCGTGTCTGCCATTTATAAAGCCCTTTCCTGGTCTTCGGGCTTCAATGGAGCCTCTCTTGTTCATTGGTTTTACTTGCCTTCCATTATAAAAATTTGATTTTCAACTCTTTCCGGTGATACACGCATTGCGTGCCGCGGCAGCGCAGATACAGTGCCGTTCCTCGCCGGAACTCGCCTTTGAGCAGCAGTTTGCCGCAAGCCGGACAACGGATTTCTTTCCGTTCCAATGCCTTGTCAAACTGTTTCTCTTTTGCTTCCATATCTGCGCCGTCCTTTCATCGCTCAGTATTCTGGAACATCCTCGTCACGGACACTGTTCCAGCCGACTTCTTCGCCGCTCTGCGCGCCCTTCACTTTTCCGCCGCTTCCAAAGCCTCGGTACAGCCCAGTACGTTTTTTGTAAGCCGCCGTCTGCCGTCCCGTTCCCGCTTTGTAACGCGTCAGAATGTCCGCCGCTTCTTCCGGATCGCTCGAATCACGGAACCGTCTTTGCAGGTAAACCGGCTGTTTCTTCAGCCAGTCCGCAAATTCCTTCCGGTGTTCCGTCATGATTTCCTTCGCGTCCGGATGAATTTTCAGCACTTCCTGCTCAAAGGCGGTCTGCGCATTCTGCGCTTCCTGTCTCTGAACCTGTTCACGCGCTCCGCTCACATATTGTTCCAATGCGGCAATCCGCTTCATCTGCTCGTTCGCGTTCCCGCCGCCCAGCATCTGATGCACCAGCTTCGCCACAAACTTCGCTTCCTCCGGATAATCTTCCGCAAAACTTTTCATCTCCGGGTCTTCCAGTCCGCTCAATACAGTGTCGGCATTGAACTCCTCAGCCGGAATATTCTGTTTTTCCTGCTGTTCAGCCGGAACAGGATTACCGCCGGAATCCGCACCGTCTGCCGCCGCATCCAGTTCATTCAGAAAGGAGAAGACGTCTTCGCCGTTTTCCGTTCCGCCAGCCGCAGAATTTTCTTTGGCTTCCGGCACGCCGGCTTCCGGTTTGGATTCCGGATTCGATACAGTCTGTTCCGCTTCCTGCTCATGCTCTTTCAACGGGTCGTCGTCCGGTTCAGGAACATCATTCCAGTTGACCGCTTCATCTTCACCCGCGGTAATTTCCGCTCCCGTCGTTTCCGGTTCCGTGTTTTCAGTGATCTGGACTTCTGCATTTTCAGTCTCTGCACTCATGCCTCATCTCCTTCATTGATGATTTTGTCAATCAGCTCGCGCGCACGATCCAGCCCTGAAGCATAGCCGCATTTCCACAGAAAACTGTCCCGCCCTTCGCCTATCTTCGGGTTCTGGACTATTTCTTTCTGTTGTGTCGCCGCCATTTCAGATAAACGAACCGACACCTGCTGCAATGTCTCGATAATCATGTGCGCTCCTTTACTTTTTTTCGGGCAACTTTTTCCCTCAAATAAATCATTTTCTCCTTGAATCCTCACGGCAATATCCGAAAAAATTGCAAAACATTTCTTAACATTGTAATTTGTTTTTATCACAACATATTGATTTATATTTGAATTATTGTAAAATCATGTTATATTATCAAAAAATCATTCCAGCGGAGAGTTTTATGAATCCTTTGAAAAACAGTATTCACGAAAAATTCGCCCAGACTGTCGCCAATGGACATTCTGTCAGGGACGCATACTTACTGTGCTATCCGAACATCAGCCCGAAATCAGCCGCGCCTTCCGGTCGCCGCCTCGCCAATAAAACGGATGTTGCACAACGGATCAAGTTCCTTCAGAACCAGAATGCCGAAATTTCCATGTGGTCGCGCGAAGAAGCCATGGACATTCTCAAAGGCATTGCCCATGATGACAGCAAAAAGGATCGCGACCGTATCGCCGCCGTCGATCTCCTCAACTCCATGAATGGCTTCAATTCATCTCCTCAACAGGACATCACCGTTCAGAACAACGTCTTTTCTTTTCTGTCGCCGGACGGCGTAAGGTGAATCCATGATACCTGCCAGATTCCAGCCGCCGCAGAAATATTCCGTTTCACCTCAGCAGGTTACCCGTTTCATCAATGGTGATTCTTCGGAAAATGTTTTTGTCGCCGGCTCACTGGCTTTTCCTGTACCGGCTGAATCCGCCGCTCCGTATGGCATATTGTGCATCCTCGGTTTCTTCGAATCCGACGGTAAAGCCGCTCTGCTCGAACTCGTCCGCTTTCAGGAATACGACAATTTCCTCGCGTCGGAATTCCGGCGGCAATATCAGAATTTCGGCGTCTCCGATTATTTCTGCAATCAGCATATCGCCGGAAACATCGTCGCACAGGCGTTCATGATACGAATGGAACAGCGCATCTATTTCAAACAGGACAGCTTATACCCGCGCATACACAATATCTCCATGCCGGACGACTTTCACGCATTCGACCCCATGCTTTCCATCATGAAACAGGATAAACTCATCCTCAATGACAATCCCATGATTCAGAATGCCGTCGGCAGTTTCGATCCCAATTCCGCGTTCTCCAAAGCTCCTGTTGAAATTCAGGCTCTTGCCATTGCCGCCGCCGGCGGTTTTGAACACGCATGGAAAGCATTCGAACTGGAACGCATCAATAAAATTTCTCAACCCAGAGAGGATATATGGTAATGAATGAACTTTCTTTGAATCCGCGTCTGTCCTGTGCATCCTGCAAGTTCTATCTCACCGCTGCTCCCGGCTCTGATTATGCGGCGTCGCCTTGTTCTTCATGCGAAATGAAGCAGGATTACCATGCCCAGAAAAAACAGATTATTCCCGCCGGACGCGATCCCGAAATGCTTATTGATTTTCTGGAACGTCTGCGTTCCATTGTCGGCAACGAAAAACGGCGCAGAATCCTCTTTGTCATTCTCCGCAATCCCGGCATTCACGATTCCGCCGTAGCAGAACGGCTCGAAATCCCGCGCCGCACCGTTTCTCATCATATCCGGATTATCCGGCTCATGCTCCCGGAAGTTATGC
>ERZ1034992.538-NODE-538-length-20767-cov-5.535100_pt1 | contig 20767 bp, 14 predicted proteins | sample MGYA00520695_ERZ1034992 | MGnify/ENA primary metagenome ERZ1034992 (study PRJEB33766, sample SAMN09781778) | gut metagenome | biome: gut microbiome | host: Homo sapiens | place: Madagascar | study: EMG produced TPA metagenomics assembly of the PRJNA485056 data set...
GAAAAAACAGAGCAGATTTGTTCATTTTTTGCATCCTTGGATTATTCTTAATTGTCATTCCATGCCATTTGATAGCCGAGAGAGCCGTTCCGCCAGAAGTATGTGTAGTGCGCATACCGGTAATTCATGATCGTGTTCGTATTGCCGACATTATACGGGATCTGCTTCAATGAAAGGGTGCGGGCATGCCCGTCCAGATACACAAAATTTACACCTTTTTTATGACGGTCGATTATGATTTTCGGCCAGTCGCTGGTGAAGCCGATCTCCAGCCAGTGATCGCCGAAATAAACTGTTTTGTCCGGATGATTCAGTTTCTCGTCGGGCAGATGCTCATTTGCATAACCGCCGCCGCTGGGGGTATGGTAGTTTTGCAGATACTGGCTGATTCCGTAATCCGTGCATTTCGTATATCCCCATCCGCGTTTTCTGACGCCGCCGCTGAGATTGCCGTCCCATCCCGGACAGAGCAATGCCCTGGGGGTGTCAGGCAGTTCCCCGGTGTTTTCATCTTTTATTTTTTTATTGTACGGAATATATTTCCCGTACGTCAAAGTGCTGTTCCAATATTGGAACAGAGCGATCTTTACACCGTCTTTCAGCCCCGATCCGACACGTTCGACATTATAATCGCCGCTGTAGACGGATGCTGAAATATAGATTTGCTTCACATTGCTGAGGCAGGAAACACACTTTGTCCGTTCCCTCGCAGAGTTCAATGCCGGCAGAAGCATTCCCGCCAGAATCGCGATGATCGCTATGACGATCAGCAGCTCTATGAGTGTGAAATGCCGCGCCCGATCCTTCCGGTTTGTGGTTGTGCTGTTCATTCTGAATCCCTTTCCTTGATATTTTTTATGGACTGACCTTCAATCAGCGAAACCTTGAATTCAGGTAAAGCAACCGCCGTTCCGTTGCGGATTGCTTCGGCGCTGCGTTCCATGACCTCTTTTCCGAATTCGAAGTGGGGTATTTGAAGAAACGTGTAACGGGGCAGAAGGTTCATCAGCGGAACACCGCTCGAAATTCCCGTCATCTGAAAATCTTTTCCGATGGTCAGATGTTCTTCCAGCGTTACCTCGTAAACCGTGTTGACCATGTCCGTATAATCACAGAAAATGAACTCCGGACGGTGCTTCGTCAGAATTTCACGGATCTGCGCTTTTGCAGAAGATGTGTCATGTTTCCCAAGATAGAAAGCTCCCCCATTCGGGACTTTTCCGCCGACGGACCGCACACGTTCCAGAAATTCCGTAACACGTTCCCGCTCCGCCGAGGCAATGACCGCGGCACTTTTACAGCCGCTGTTCAGGTACATGCTGAAAAGACGGTCTCGCGCATCCTGCCGGTTGTAATCCAGGGTAATTATCCTGTCCGGCAGGTCCGGCATCCTCATTGCCCGCTGGAAAACAATACATTTTTCGCTTGCCAGTTTCTGCAGTTTTCCCAGCTGGACGCTTGGAAAGATCACAAAGTCGAACTGGCGGATCAGAGCAAGCTGATGTTTCAGTTTCGCTGAATGCACATGGTCTTCGAAATAAGAGAACTGCAGGTCTGCACCGGCGTTTTTCGCGCCGGTCATCATTCCCCGGTAGAACTCTGAATTGGTGCTGTAGTTTTCCGAGTTCGCCGTCTGGAGGTCCATACTTTTTTCCGGGAATGCGAAACAGGCTTTCAGGCGTCGTTTCCGGTTCCGGAGACGCTCCGCCACGAAGATTCCCTTGGACGGGACACGGTCGATCAGTTTTTCCGCTTCCAGAATGTCGAGTGCGCGGATGAAAGTTACCGGACTGACCGAAAAGGATGCGGCGAACTGGCGGATGCCGCCCAGCCGTTTGCCGGGCAGGTATTCCCCCGACTCGATCCGCTGCCGGAGAATATTGCTGATCTGCCGCGGCAGATCCAGAGCTTCATCCTTTTTCAGAACCGTATCCATGTGTTATATCCTGTTTTATTCCGTTACAGTCTGTTATACTTTAACACCGCATCCGGCGTTTTCAAGCGGATTCTGAAAAAAATTCAAAAATTTTATTTCCGGCTCCTTGAAAAAAGCAGGAATCATGCTAATAGTAAACCATAAGGCGCACGTGCGCCATCAATAAATGAAACCAGGGGTTGCACAATGACGGTAGCGGAAGAAATAGCTTTGCAGGTCGGAGTATGCCGACAGAGCGTTTCTGCTGTCCTGAACGGCAGCCGGAATAAAGTCCGGCAGGAAAAACGCGAACAGATTCTGGCTCTGGCACAGAAAATGAACTATCAGCCGAACCCGAATGCCCGGTCCATGGCGGGACGCTCCGTCAAAACCATCGGCGTCATTGTCCCAGCCTACCAGTCGGTCATCAGCTGCGCTCTGATGAACGCCCTGAACCGCGAAATCCTGTCGCGCGGTTTTAAATGCTATATCATTTCGCCGCAGTCGCCGGAAACGGAACAGGATGCGATCCGGGAGTTTTCCGCCCGGAAAGTGGACGGAATCATCGTGTGTTTCATTCATAATCTGGTGAATTATGAACATTGTCCGATTCCGGTCGTGGTGCTGGGTGCGCGCCGGGAGGCGTTTGACCTCAGCGTCGATTTCGGATATGGGATGCGCCTGGCTCTGGATCATCTGGTCCGGGTCCATCATCATGAACGCATTGTTTTTCTCTGCAACTGCATCCGCGGCAATGAAAGCAAATACGCCGTGTACCGGGATTTCGTGAAAGATCACAGGCTGCCGGAGCTGCCGCCGCTGGAAGTGCTTGAACAGGAAAATCTTGCAGGATATGCGGAAAAATTGATCCGAAATGAAAAGGTAACGGCGTTCGCCGGATCCGGAGATATGGTCGCCGGACAGTTTGCCAACCTGCTGACGGGCATGGGGGTGCGGATTCCGGACGAAGCCGCGCTGACCGGGTATGACGCGACTCTGCTGTGCCATGCTTCTCCGCTTCAGCTGTCCGCGGTGGTGCATCCGGTGGAAGATCTGGCGGAACGTTCCGTGTCGCTGCTGTTTGACAAAATCGCTTCGCATACCTTGTCACGCGGCGAACCGTTCCTGATCCGTCCGGCTTTTTTCAAGGGGCAGACCTGCGGATGTCCGGGGCTGCCGCAGAAATGCCGGATCGGATTTCTTCAGATGGATATTCTGCGGAAGGAGAACCCGGATTATGCGTCGTTTTTCGAGGAATAAAACCATGAACATACAGAAGAGAAAGGAGCTGCGATACCGTTGGCGGAGATCCGGACTGATTGAACTTTTAGCAACAGTGTTGAAGAAAAATGAGAAATATATACAGAAGGAGGACCAGACCATGAACAACCAACAGTCATTATCATCCATTTCATATTTGAAGTGTAAACGGTGGCGGTTTACACTGATAGAACTCCTGGTCGTGATTGCGATCATTGCCATTCTGGCGGGAATGCTGCTTCCCGCATTGAACAAGGCACGGCAGACCGCCTTGCAGGCGTCGTGTCTGTCGAATCTGCATCAGATCGGGATTGCGTTTGTGAATTACACAGACGATTTCAACGACCGTTATCCGGTCGATCCCGGACAGAGCGGCTGGCCCGCCTGCTGGCGGCGGGTCCTGCTGGACAACAAATACATCACGGCGCCGGTCATGGCATGCCGCACGATTCTTGCGACGCCGAACTACAAAAACACCTGGGCGGGGTGGGGCGGCACATACAGCACCAGCTGGAATATTTCGAATTACAACGACTCGTCCGTACAGAACAACGGATACCTGATCGCCCGGACCAAAGACGTGAAACGCCCATCGGAATTGTGTCTGGTCGCGGACGGCAGATTCCGCGGCACGTACAGCGAAGCCTGGTTCGCCTGGACTACGGCGGATGCGGAATTCTACAATTTTCACGGAACCACATTCAATGTGCTGTTCGGCGACGGACATGGCGACAAGGTCAGATGGCTGGGCAAAGCGGTGGAAAGCACCATCAATAAAACTGATAAACGGGCAGGATTCTGGTATGGCAGAAGTGCCGGTGAACTCTGACGGAATATTGGCAGAATGAAAGGAAAAGACATGAAGATGAAAAAGATGGGGGCAATGTTTGCCGTCTGCTGCATGACCTCGGTTTCCTTCGCGGGAATCGAACAGGATTTCCCGGCGGGGGGCGTCAGTATTGATTTGAGCAGATGCCAGTATTCCAAAGCCTTCGGAAACAGCGAACGGCTGGATCCGGAAACGTTTTCACAGATGAAAAACAGCCGGTTCACGGCAATGGGGGATGCCTGGCAGAGTGAAGGCGTGCAGTTCGCATCCGGCAGTGCCGTTCTGCCGGAAGGCGCATGGATGAAAAATGAAAGCGTCATGGCGCCGCTGACGAAAAATATGCGTTATGAAGCGCAGGTTGAATTGAAGGGAACGGGAAAACTGGAAATTGCAGTCGGAGTCCTGGATCGGGAAGGGCGTCCGGTCCGGCCGGAAAAGCGGCGCATATTCACTTTGACCGGACAGCCGCAAATTCTGAAACATCCGGTGCTGGCTCTGTCCGGCACCGCCAGACTGACACTGTCGGTCCGGCAGATCAGCGGAAAATCCGAGGTTTCGCGGGCTGATTTGCTGACCGTGGAATCGCTGCAATGGGTCTCGGTGCGCTGTCTGCCGGCTGCCATTACGGACAATCTTTTCTGTGTCATGGAAAACAGTCCGATCCCGATGTCGTTCCAGTACCGGACGGCGCGTCCGGGCAAGGCGAACAATCCGGAAAGTTTTGATCTGGTGCTGGAACTGCCGGAAGGCTTCAAGCTGTGGCCGGGGGTACACGCGCAGAAAATATCGGAACAGCGGGACAACGGAATTCTCACGTACCGTTTCCGTCTGAAACCCAATTCCATTCCCGGACGGTTTGCCTCGCATCAGACGTGCGGAATACTGATCGGGACGGAGCGCAAGGCTTCGGAACGGCGTTTCACGCTGCGCTATCATCTGGAATATTCCGGAGTGAAGACGGAACCGTATGCGATGGAGCTGAAAGTGATTCCCGGTTTTTCCGGGCGGACGCCGCAGGTGTACCGCACGGGGTTCTGGTCGACGGACGACAGTCTGTTCCGGAAGGAGAGCGGCGCGGAGGTGCTGGCGGATTCCATCCGGAATATGGGATTCAACTTCATTCAGCACACGGCGCATTCCAACGCAAAGGATTTTTCGGATGTGCTGAAAAGCCGCGGGATCGGAACGACGGTGCAGGATTATTTCTTTCAGAACGGTTATACCATCGGATTCGGTTTGAAAGAAATGCCGAACGAGGTAAAATTCATTGGACGCGACGGCAAGCCTTTGCAGTTCAATTCCTGGCACTGCAACATGTGTCCGGCTGCGATTTACACCCGTTCGGAATTTTTCAACCGGAATTTTCTGGAGTATCTGGCGGAAAAGAGCCGGAAATACGGATTCAGTACTTTCTTCCTGGAAAACTGGGAACCGTTCATGTTTGACGACAAAGGCTGTTTCTGTCCGCGCTGCCGCGAGGAGTTCATCCGTTACAGCGGATTGCCGCGGGAAACCGTGGAGCGTGTCTGGCCGGATGAAATGACCGGAAAATACCGGAAACAGTGGGTGAAGTTCCGCTCCTGGCAGCATTCCAAGGCGATCGGCGCCATTCAGGACGGTATGCATGAACTCAGCCGGAAATATGGACAGGAATTTGTATTCTGTCCGGCAGTGGGCATGGGCGACCTGTTCGCGTATTCCAAATTCTATGACCAGTACACGGTTCGGGATTATATCGGCAGATTGGACTGGCTGGACCCGTGGGGACCGTATATCTTTCACAATGCGGCATCGGCTTACCGTTATAATATAGCCGTCAACTACGGCACATACCGGATGGCGCGTCTGATCCGTGAACGCGTGAAGGAACTGTGCGGCGAGAAAATACCGCATCTGCTGGCTTTGTCGCACGCTTACCAGGTCATGACCTGGGTTACGGAACCGGAAGCGATGGCATACGAAACGGCAGCCTTTTTTGTGAACCGCTGGGACGCTTCGCAGCTGTATGTGTATACTGGACTGGACGGCCGTTACTGGCGCACCATGGGCGAGCTGAACAATGCGATTGCCCAGGTGGACCGGTTTGTCGCCGAGGGGAAAAAACGGGAGGATGCCGCAATGGTTCCGGTCTCTCCGTATCCGTTCCCGATGGCGGTCTATGACCAGAATTGTCCGACGCTGGCAAAAGACGCCGCGGAAATCCGGAAGGAGTCTCCGGTTACGCTGGATGTGTATGAATGGAACGGACGGATTCTGGCGGCACTGGGGAATGCCTGGCAGCGTGGAGAAGCCTTTGTGAAGGTGAAAATCCCCGGTCTGTCGGCAAAGAACAGATATGTCGTATCGGTTCCTGCCCGTGGAGTTGCACTTGCCGACGATTATACTGCGGCGGAACTGGCGGACGGCATCCTGCTGCATGTCGGCGCGCTGCGGTTCTGTTTCTACGTGATCGAGCCGGTTGTCCCCGGCAGGGATTACGGCGTGATCGCCGGACGCGATGCGCTGTCCGGACTGCTGAAAAAGCGTCTGCCGGAAATCCGGCGGATTTATGAGGAAGACAAGGCGTATGCCGCCGACTTTGTGCAGGTCTCGACTTACGATTTCAGCCAGAGTCCTTCGCTGAACGCCGGACGCGTGAGCGTATCGCCGAAAAACGGTTTCACCAGCTCGGTGTTGAGTGTGAAAACACCGTTTTACAGCTGTGAACTGGATATGGGGGCAGGCGGATTCATTACGAATTACGCCGTCCGCGGAAAAACTCTGCTGGATGCGAAATCAGCAGCCATGCGGGTCGGTTTTACCGTGCCGGCTCCGGTGGTACTGAACGATGCATATGAATTTGCCGGCTGGTATGCGGCGGACAACGGAGCTGTCGTCGAATTGAAATATAAACTCGGTGCGCGGGAAGTTGCTGCGCTGAAAGGTCTTGTCGTAATCAAACGGTTCACTTTCGGCGAAAAAAATATTCAGCTCCATACTGAAATCCGGAATGACAGTGCTGCTCCGCGCACCTTCGGATTCCGTCTGCACAATACATTGACGACGGACGCCGCCGGCAGCCTGACGCTGAACGGAACGGAAAAGCTGTCCCGGCGGAAGACTCCGGTATTTCATCCCGCGCCGGGATATTCCGGTACGCTTTTTCTGGCGGAAGCGGGAAATGTCTGCCGGGAATCTTCGGCAGTGTTCACCGGAAAACAGGGATCGTTCCGGATGTCCTGGCGGATTCCCGGATTCACCGGAATCTACCGCTGGGCCGCCGCCGCTTCTCCGGTTTCCAGCTTTGAACCGGCATCCGCTCCGGTTACGCTCCAGCCCGGACAGTCCGTCAATATGGATTCAACCCTGGAATAACCAGAAACATCTCAAAAAAAAAGGAGAATGACATCATGAAATTCAAACATCTCACTATAGTCGCGGCACTGCTTGCCGCCGCTTTCACCATGCAGGCGGAGAACCTTCTGACCGCTCCGGCGTCCGTTTATCTGGACAGCCGTCCGGGGGTGAAATGCGTGCAGGATAAAAAAGCCAACACCCAGAAACTGACGGTTGAAAAATATGCGCAGGACAGCGAAGGCAATTTATGCATCAGCGCAACTCTTTATTACGGCGGGATGGCTGGCGACAGTGTCCCCGGACGCGGCATTGCGGCGGAACCCGGTGCGGCGTATACGGTTTCCTTCGAATACCGGGGCGATGTTCCGCGCTTCTGGTTCGGGGCGCAGGAATATACCGGCGTGTCCTTCTGGAAAGACCGCAAGTTGCTGAAGAAAATGGTTCTCACTCCTTCCAGAGAGGAATGGAAGAAAGCGGAATGCACCGTGGTTACCGGAGCAAACTGTCAGCGTTTCAGCTTCTATGTCAATCTCTACATCAATGAGAAAGACAACCTTTTCGATCTGAAAGAAGGACAGAGCCTCCAGATCCGGAATGCCGTCATTGAGAAAAAGTGAATCATGTTTTCCGTTGTCCGTAAAAAATATGCTTTGGGTCTGAACGAACGCGCGGGAACGGTGGATGTTTTGCGTGAATCCGGGGACTCCCCGGATATTACGCTGACTCACCGCGACCGCTTCGCTGCCTTCGGCTCGCTGTCTGTCACCCCGCGCGGCGTACCGTGGGAGTTGAAAGACAACGGCAGTCCTCTCGGCGTGAAAAGTTATGTGTTTCAGGAACGGCGTCTTTTTGCGCAGTTCCGGGAGGGCGACGCCGATCATGCGCGGTTTGAGAATTCCGTGACCGGCCATTATGTCGAGTACCGGTTCGAGGATGATTCGTTCTCTGTCCGCTGGCATGGTGAATTTCCGGAAGCGGATCAGATTGCAGTCGATCTCAATCCAGCGTTTCTGGATCTCCGGCAGAACGACCGGATGGAAAATCAGTTCACGTTCCAGAGTTTTTATGCGGATGAACGGCGGCAGCTCGGTTATGCGTATTTTGCCCGCGTGGGATGCTGCGGCCGCGGAATGCTGATTTATGCACCGAGACATTGTGCCGGCTGGCGGCTGCGGTATGGCATATCGCCTGATATTCACGGATTTCAGCTGATTCGGCGTTTTTCGGAACAGATTGATCCCGCGGCGGATTTGCTGCCTTTGCTGGATTTTTCCGTGAATGTTTCTTTCCATGATTCACTGGATGACGCATTGGCGCACCTGGCGGAAAAAGAGGATCTGCCGCTGCTGTCGGCTCCGGTCAAGGCGGCATATCCCGGTGAGCCTCTGAAATTTGCAGTGCGCGGTACGGCGGAAATTTCGCTGATTTCCCCGGACGGTTCGGAACGGATGATTCCAGCGGAAAACGGATTGGGGCAGGTCGTGCTGGAATCAGAAGGTTTTTACCGTCTTGCCGCACGAAATGCGTCGGGGAAATATTATGAACTGGTGCTGCATTGTGTGCTTCCGCCATTGACTCTGCTGAAACGTTCACGCGCGCATATGACGCCGTTTTTCCGGAGTTTCAATGCGGAAAATCAGGCATGGGTGCAGGGGATGCTCCAGGCTCACCGGTTGCTCGGACCGGATGAACGGATGAACGGTTATCTGCATGATTTCCTGAGTCTGGTCGGACTACAGGGGCGTCCGGACAATTTCCCCGGAAAAATTCCGCATCCGGAAGAGAGTCTGTCTCATCTGGAACGGCGCTGTCCGGAACGGGAGCATTACACGAAAATCGACGGACTTTTCCGCGGTGCGCCGTCTCCGCGTCCGTTTGAATTCGACGGGCTGCAATTCCCCGCCGGACACATCTGGAAGTGGCACCGGGTTCAGGACGGCTTCGCCTTCGTGCAGACGTATCTTTGTGCGGCACAGGCATATCAGTATGAACCTTATTATGAATACGCGCTGGAACTTGCCCGTGCGCATATTCATTCCCATCAGCGGGAGGACGGCGCCATCGTCAAATATTCCCAGTGGGAAAAGTGCATGGTGGATTATTCCACCGTGATTTCGCCGCTGCTGTCGCTGGCGGAACTGTATGATGAAATGAAGATTCGGAATGACGCCCGGCGAGAGGAAATCGCCGAATCCTGCATCCGGCTGGCGGAATATCTGTTGAAACGCGGCATGGAATTCCCCACGGAAGGCATTCCGGTGCATCTGCGCTGGACAGAGGACGGCGCCATTTCCTGCACGGCATTGTCGCTGCTGGCTTGTTATACTTCCATCAGAGCCGACCGGCGTTATCTGGATTTTGCGGAGGAAGTGCTGCGTTTTCACGAATCATGGCATATCCGCACCAATGACGTCCGGAGTTCCGATGCAACATTCCGTTTCTGGGAAACGCAATGGGAAAATGAAGGGGAGGGACATTCCGTGAATTGCGGACATGCCTGGAACCTCTGGCGCGGCGAAGCCATGTTTTATCTGGGCGCGGCGAAACATGACCCGAAAGCATTTCTGGAATCGTGGAATACTTTCCAGACCGTGCTGTGCAACCAGCATCCGGACGGTTCGGTGAGTTCGTGTTTCACGCCGGACTATCTGCCTGAACGGCCGCGGCGTCTGGAACTGTATCACCGATACCCGGCTTCGGTCGGCGGCGGAGTGCTGGCGTCTTATGTCTGGCCGCGTCTGGTACGGACCTGGTTCCGGACCGGGGTGGTGTTTGAGGATCCGGTCTTCGGAGTGCTGACTCTGAACGGGCGTCTGGCGGATGACGGCAAATTCATTCCGTATGCGCCGGAATTCCGGACTCTGTATGATTTGAGGGAAAAGAAAAATCCGCGGGAATGCGGAAAATGAAACATATATCAAGAGAGGAACTGCCATGCATCAGGTAATCATCGCCGGCAGCGGACGCGGTCTGCTGTTTGCCAAACTTTTATGTGAACCGAAATTCCGGGAACAGTGCCGGGTCGCGGCAATGGTCGACATCGCCGTGGAGCATCATGCGCATCTGCGGCAGATTCTGGATGATTCCGGTCTCCGGGATACGAAAATCTGCACAACCATTGATGAAGCTCTTGCCCGCTATCCGAAGGAAAAAGCGGATGCCGTGATCGTGGTTACTCCGAATACCACTCACGCGGAACTGACGGAAAAAGTGCTGGCGGCGGACCGGCATCTGCTGCTGGAAAAACCTATTGCCGCTGATTGGGCGGACGTCCGGAAAATACGGAATGCCGCCCGGAACAGCAGTCGGACTGTTCAGCTGGGATTTGTGCTGCGATATTCGGGTTTTTACCAGAAACTGCATGAACTGTCCAGACAGATCGGACATATTGTCATGATTCAGTCCAATGAACGTCTTTCCTTTGACCACAGTTCCGCCTACCGCCGGGGATGGCGCCGGTATGCCAGTGCCACGGGCGGACTCATGAACGAAAAATGTTCACATGATCTGGATATCATCCGCTGGCTGAAAAAAGGACTGGCACAGCCGGTCAGGGTTTATTCCATCGGCGGACAGGATCTTTTCCCCGCTCATCCGGAGAAACCGCAATTCTGCGCGGACTGCCGCGACATGCAGTGTGTTTTCCGGCGGGACATTGAGAAAATGAAACAGAATGTCTATTCGATGAATGTCGATTTCGAGGGTTACCGTCAGTGCATTTACCATACGGATGCAGATGTCATGACCAATCAGTCCGCAACCATTCTTTTTGACGACGGAACACAGGCAATTTTCACGATTGCGCTTTATGCCGGCAGAGATGAACAGCGGGACATCCGGATTTTAGGAACGGAAGGTCATCTGTATGGCGACTTGAAAAGCGGCAGAATCGAATTGCTGCGCTACCGGGAAAACACGCATGAGATTTTCGAACTCCCCGGCGGAATGCACGGCGGAGCGGATTCGCTGATACTGGAAGACTTTTTCCGCTGTATCGAAAAGAATGAGCAGCCGGAAGCAACTGTCGAGGATGGCGTTCAGGCATCCAGACTGGCGTTCGCCGCCAATCTGAGTGTCAAAGAAAAACGCATCGTCCGGCTGGATGAGTTCTCTCTGTGAAAAAACTGACAGTCCGAAATATGTGCGGACCGCTGAACATTACGGGATATGCCCGAATGCCGGCGGTCCGTTTTTTTTACTTTTCATCCCACGCTTTGTTGCCGAGCAGTCCTTCCGCAAAGAAGACGGGAGCATATCCGTGTTCCTTCATGAAACGGCAGCATGTTTCAATCCTGTCCAGATGATCCGGAATGTAATTGGCGTAAAACGGGAACGTGTACTGTTCATGCGTCGCCATGCCGATCGTTTCATTGTGGTACGGTGAATTCATTGCCGCCTGAAGTTTCTCCGTCAGGATTTCCGCCGGATACAGATTCGCAGTTGCGCCCACTCCGGTATTGAGAATCATTCCGGTGAATTTATCATAATAATTCTTGTATTTCTCAATGTAGAGTGCAACATCCTTCTCATAGAAATACCCGATGTCGCACACCCGGATGGCGTGATTTTTTTCACTTACACTGGTTTTGCCGCCGATGAAATCTCCGTTGATCATTCTCATGCCGCGCTGTTTCAGCTGTGCAAACACTTCCGGATTCGCCATCGCCCAGTGCAGTACCACGGGAACAATGAAGGTTTTTTCGCCGGCAAACCGGATGATTTCGTTTTTCACCAGATCGAAGTCCTGCATCAGTTTTTCCGGGGAAGTCCGCTGATACGGTCTGTCCGGAAATTCCGAATACGCATGGAAGGAAAGACGAAGCCAGTCGGCATTTGCCAGCCATTCCGATTTGTAACAATCCGGAAAATCCTTCAGTTCAAACGGGTTATGATCATTCCGGTAAAAACTGTTCAGCGTGAATTTTGCGCCGTGGCGGTCATGAATTTCTTTGAGACGTTTCAGGAAAAAGTGATCGAAAAGCGATTTCGGGCGTTCTTTCGCAATTTCCGTATAGAAGAAACTGCAGTCGTCAATATAATAATTGTAGCGTTTGAACGATTTTTTATCCCACAGCACCGTGAGCCGCAGCAGCTGTTCACCGAAAGAGCTGTCCGCGGAAACCGTAATTTCGTTGATTTTCCGGGTCAGACGGACCGGCGCAGAAAACAGACGATCCGCCCGTTCCGCTTCTATTCCGTTGACTTTGACAGCCGCCTGCGGATCGGCGATTCCTTCCACCTTGATTTCCAGATACTGATCCGTTTCGATTCCGCGTGTATGATTGAGAATCGCCCCGTTCCTGATATTCGTAACTTCCAGCATATTTCTGCTTCCTTTCCTGAAATTCATAGACAGAACGGCTGCCCCGTTGCGGAACAGCCGTTCAAGGTCCGTTGAGCGTCATCAATAGATTTCGATTTCCCGAACCCAGAGCAGGTTGGGTCTTCCGGCAATCCCTTTTCCGTTTTTCTGCAGGAAACGGATCCGGTCTGTTTTCGGCAGATCGGCGCCGAGCTGAACTTTGGAAACCAGTTCGGAACTTTCGGGAGCAACCGTTGCCATGGTCTTCCAGCCGCTGCCTTCGGGGTACTGTACCAGGAGTTCCTGAGACGGTTTTTCCCAGTAGAGAATAATGCGTTTCAGCTGTTCCGGTTTTCCGAACTGGAAGGTGATGAATTTGTCATCCGGGGTTTCCTGCGAAGCCCATGCCGCATCCGCCCAGAAGATTTCCGGTGAGATCTGCCCGTCGTTCAACGCTTTGGATGAATATTTTTCACGCGACGGCGAAGTCGTTACTTTGGTCTGTGGAGCGCGGGCAATGTTGCCGGGTGTCAGCACCGGAGCGGCGCGGTTTTCATCCGGCATGTAATCCGCCTGACAGCGGAAGCGCACGGAGATGCGGTCGGGTTCCGGGCAGATCAGCTGGAGCGGCACACTCATTTCGCAGAACTGCTGCTGAATCCGAACCGGAACGCGCGTGATTTTTTCCCATTTCCACTGAAACGGTTTGGTGCCGGCGAAACGGTAAAGAGTGCCGCTTTCGACCAGGTACTGTGTACCTTCGTTGTCATAACCGCCTTCGGAACCGACTGCAATCAGGGCTTTCACGTGATAGCTGAGCTTGGAGCGGTCGATCGGAGCCGAAGCCGTGTAGCAGAGATCCAGATTGCCGTTCCGGATTACGAGAGTGCCGCCGACAAAGTCCACAGGTGCGCCGATGCTGCCGTCGCCGCGGGGATCGGACATGCGCACAATGGTGTCGCCGACCGGCGCGATATAGGATTCCGGCGAACGGTCCAGCCCTTTGGCTTTCAGCTCAATCACATCCTTGCCGGGTTTCAGCATCTGATACGGTTTGTATTTGGCGGTTTTCCATTCTCCGCGGGTGAAATCAGGAACTTCGACCGGTGCGCCGTTGAGCCGGACAGATTTCAGGGAGACTTCCGCAACGGAACTCCAGGTCGCGCCATCATAGACGCTGATGTCCAGCGGCAGACCGTTGTTGAGACAGTAGAGCAGACGCAGATCCATCACGGTATCCATGCCGCCGTGTCCGCCGAAAATCCGGGCGGCTTTTTCAAAATGGGCGTAAACCGGATGACGGTATTTCGCCAGCAGCTTTTCAATGTCTTTGGCGTTCATGTCGTTTTCGAAATCCGGAGCGAACGCGAAACGCTGCGGATAGCCTTCAGTGAAGCCTTTCGTTCCGTTCAGCACATACGCGCGGCTGTACGGACGGCGCAGACTGGTGGAGTAGAACAGCAGAATTGTTTTGTTCTGCGCCGTGCGGATGATGGAGGTGTTCATATCCGGTTCGTAATGGCCCTTGGCATACTCGGTGTCTTTGCCCAGCACTTCCTTTACGGCTTCCTTGAGGGTGAAGTCGCCGCCGGAAACGGAGTAGAGCGAAGTCAGACGGTCGCCGCGGTTGATGCCCATCCAGTGAGCGATCGGACCGAGACCGTGGGTCGGATAGCCGTTCGCGCTGACAATCGGATTTTTCGCCGGTTTGCGCAGACGCCGCCAGTTGTCCTTGGCACTCATGTTCAGACGGTAGGATTCCATGTTGTGCAGATATCCGGCTTCGGCATGAACGGGTTCTCCGAACATTCCCTGCTCAACCATGTTCATGACCGCCAGTTCGTAATCGCCGTAATTGCAGTTTTCCAGCATCATGCAGTGCCGCTGTGTCTGCTCAGCGGTATCGACCAGTTTCCAGCAGTCGGCAACGGTTCTGGCTGCGGGGACTTCCAGCGCCACGTGTTTGCCGTGTTTCATGGCATAGACCGATACGGGTACATGCAGATCGGGCGGAGTGGCAACGTAGATCAGATCAATGTCATCCCGTTCGCAGACTTTTTTCCAGTCCTCCGGTCCGGTGTAATAATCGACTTTGTACGGATATTTTTTCCGATCCAGATATTTCTGAATTTCATCCAGCTTGCTCTGGTAGAGATCACATGCCGCTTTGACCGTTGCGTTGTCCGGGAATGCCGCAAAACGTTTCAGTGCGCTGCCGCCGCGGACTCCAGTTCCGATAAAGGCGACGCGGACATTCTTGATGGGAGCAACCCGCAGTCCCATGACGCTCTTCTGTCCGGGCTGGCGTTCCGGCACCGGGAATGTATAGGCGTCCGCCGCCGCTGCCGCCGCCGCGGAGAGACAGCACAGAGTGCAGATCAGATTCTTGAAACTTTTCATGATTGTCCTCTTTTTTTTACTGTTGATTTCTGGCATCAGCGAATATTGGGGGATGCGTGATAATTCCGCAGTCCGCCCGCGCGGATTCGTTCCACATGACCGTCCACCATGCTGTAATTGGCGGCGGCGCTATGACGGTTCACCGGCATGTACAGCTGAACTCCGGAGTAGGACGGCGCATTGTCGCGAACCTGCATGGCAAGAGCGTAGGTGTATTTCCCGCCGGGTGCCGCCATGTAGTCGTCGGAGTAGACAGTCCACTGGGAATCTGTCGGCGCGAAGATGTTCGACGGAAGAAATCCCGGATAAAAGAGCTGTCCGGTGGCTGCCAGTCCTGATTGAGTCCAGCCGTAATAATTGACGTTTTTAGTTTGCGGCATATCCCCGAAGGAGATCAGCCGGGATGTGTGTTTCAATGAAGTGTTTTTGACCCAACGTACCGGACGCGGAATGGATGCCGGCACTCCGCTGTCTCCATCGGTCCAATAAGCTGCAACTGTGGGTGTTATGCCGTACGCCAGCCCGGTGTTGACATCTCCTTTGGAGGTGGGACGGGCGATCGCCTGCGGTGCACTCGGACAGCCCATGGATTTGCTGAATCCGCCGTGTTTGTAGATTTGATCCAGAATATAGGATTGTGAAGTATCGGAGGTTACGGAATAATTTTTGCCCAGATACGGCCCCAGACTGTACGTCCACGGAGTTTCTTTATTCAGCCGGACGCTCATGGGATAATATCCGCCGTGGTCGTCGGAGTAGGTATGCAGTGCTGTTCCCAGAGATTTCAGATTGTTGACGCAGGAAATGGCGCGTGCGCTTTCCCGTGCCCTGTTCAAAGCCGGGAGCAGCATTCCTGCCAGAATTGCAATGATCGCAATCACTACGAGGAGTTCGATGAGAGTAAATGCTTTCATCGTTCCTGAACCGGAAAAGCAGAGCTTCCCCCGATATGCTTTGTTTGCTGTCAGACTTTTTTCAGACATGTGAAATCCTCCTGTGATTGTTGTTATGTTATAGTGTATCCTGATGCATCGAATGTTTCAGCAGACAGGATTGCCGCAGAACCAGTTCCGGTTCAATCCTGTACGACATGATCGGCAGCTGGGGATTCTGAATCCGTTTCAGCAGCAGATCGACCAGATGAGCGGCAGTCTCTTCCACATGAATATCCAGGGTGGTCAGTGCGGGAACAGTGCAGTAGCTTTCCAGAATATTGTCGAACCCGACAAAGGAAATGTCTTCCGGGATGCGGAGTCCCGCTTCCGCAGCTGCCGCCATTGCCGCCATTGCCCCGACGTCGTTCTGAACAATGATTGCCGTCGGATGCTCCGGACACTCCAGAATTTTCTTCATGGCGTTTTTCCGGACATTCATGGCAGTGCCGGACGGCACGATCCATTCTTCGCGGACCGGCAGATTCTTCGATGCCAGAAAATCCAGAAATGCCTGATAGCGCGGTTCCGGCGCGGGATTGCACAGATAGCCGAACTTCCGGTGTCCATGGTCATAGAGCAGATTGAGCATTTTCAGAATGGAAGTGCGGCGGTCCACCAGAACGGCGTCGCGGGTCTTGCTGCTGAAACCGTAAAGAACTGTCGGCATGTCCGTCGGGAGGAGCTGCGCCAGAGCTTCCGGGGCGTTGGAGATGATGCCGTCCACGCCGTGATCCGCCAGAATATCGAATGCGCTCATGAAATCCGAGTCTTCCCAGAAAGCGAACAGACTGGCATATCCCTTTTCCGTAAGTTTCTGCTGCGCCGCCGCCATGATTTCACTGTAACACCTGTCCTTCACGGAATAGAAAAGCATCCCGATGGTATAGTGTTTCCGCGAAACCAGCGCTTTGGCGGCGAGATTCGGCTTATAGTCCATCTTCCGTGCCGTTTCAAGAACCTTTTTCCGGGTTGCCGGAGAAACTTTATATTTCGGGTCGTTGCTCAGAATTGCGCCCACGGCAGTCTTCGAAAGACCGCAGCTGGCGGCAAGATCAATAAGCGTAACTCTTTTTTTCTTCTCCATAGTACCCGGTTCCGATTTCCTGTTTTTGATTTACGGGAACGTTCCCATTGCTTATAATTATAATCAGATTTTCCTTTTTGTCAATAGGCAAATCCAAAAAAAACAGAAAAAATATTCCGATGGAATCAAAAAACAGACAACCGGAAGCCCGCAGCTTGAAATCGGCGGCGGCGGAAGTATATTATCAGTTCATAAAATGAACTTATTGCCGGAGACAGCATTTTGGAAAATTTACGGATACTGCCGAATCTTCATTTCGATCTCCCCGAAAAAGAGGTCTTCCTGCGGCTGGGCTGGAACAGCTCCCGGGTCCGCGCTGATTCTGAATGCGCCGGAATCATCCGTGAAATCGCCCGCCGGGCATTTGCTTTCTGCCGTCCGCAGGGACGTTACCGCATTGTGGGAATCCGTGTCGTGACGGAGCAGGGAATCGAACTGGAAAACGGCGTGTTTCTGGCGGGTTCGATTTTTGCGCGTTCATGTGCCGGCTGCTGCGCCTTGTGGTGTGCCGCGGTAACGGTCGGCAGGGAAATCACCGCCGCCCGCGACGCCGCGGAAAGCGTTTCCGACAAGAGTGTGTATGACGCCGTCGGCAGTGAAAGCGCGGACGCCGCCATGGATTTTCTGCATCACAATTCCATCCGGGAACTGCTCCGGAGCGGACGGGATCTGTCGGTCCGGCGGTACTCCGCGGGATATGGCGACATGCCGCTGACCGCTCAGCGGATCACGGATTCTTTCCTGAATCTGGCGGATATGGGCATCACGCTGAATGAACATGATTTCATGATTCCGGAAAAATCCGTAACCGCCTGGGCGGGAATCCGGAACATAACAGGAGACAGCCAGTCATGAAACGATCTGAATTCCAGAAACTTGCCGCGTCGGGCATTATTCTCGACGGCGCAACCGGAACGGAACTTGCCAAACACGGGATGCCTGTCGGGGTCTGTCCCGAACTTTGGGTCTACGAAAATCCCGATTCCATCCGTTCTGTTCACCGCGCCTATTATGAAGCCGGCAGCCGCATTCTCTATTCCCCGACTTTCTGCGGAAACCGCTGCAAACTGGCGGAATTCGGTCTGGCGGACCGCACGGCGGAAATCAACCGCGGACTGGCGCGGATTGCCAAAGAAAATCTGCCGGACGCCTTCATTTTCGGCGATATTGCCCCGACCGGCCGTTTCGTGGAACCCTATGGCGATCTGCCGTTTGAGGAAGCGGTTGCCGTATACCGGGAACAGGCGCAGGCGCTCCTCGAAGGCGGCGTGGACGGTTTTGTCATTGAAACCATGATGGATCTTCAGGAAGCACGGGCGGCGTATCTCGGCGTCCGGGAAGCGGCTCCGGATCATCCCGTTATGGTTACCATGACGTTCGAAGCGTCGGGCCGCAGCCTGACCGGTGTGCATCCCGTGGCGGCATTGACAGCTTTGCAGGCACTCGGTGTTGATGCCTTCGGCTGCAACTGTTCCACCGGACCGGAAGCCATGGCGGAAATTGTCGCTTCGCTGAAACCGTACGCCCGGATTCCGCTGATTGCCAAACCCAATGCCGGACTGCCGCATCTCGAAGGAAACCGTACGGTGTTCCCGATGAATCCGGAGGAATTTGCCGCTAATGCGTCGCTGCTGCACCGGGCGGGGGCTTCGCTGTTCGGCGGCTGCTGCGGCACCACGCCGGAACATATCGCGGCTTTGACGCAGGCTGTTGAACGGCTGGGCGCACCGGAAACGGAAAAAAATCCGGTCTGCGGTGTTGTTTCGTCGGTTTCCTCTTTCCGGGTTCTGTCGCCGGAACAGCCGTTTGCCGTGATTGGCGAACGCATCAACCCCACGGGAAAAAAGGCTTTGCAGGCGGAACTGCGCGAAGGAAAAACCGATCTGGTATACGAATTTGCCGTGCAGCAACAGGAAGCGGGCGCGGCTGTGCTGGACGTCAACATGGGACTTTCCGGCATCAATGAAGCGGAGATGATGGAAAAATCCCTGAAGCGGCTTCTGCACTGCACAACGCTGCCGCTGTGTATCGACTCCACTGATCCCGCAACCGTCGAACGCGCTCTGCGGCTTTATCCCGGACGCGCTCTGCTGAACTCGATTTCGGCGGAGTCTTCCCGTATCCGGAACGTTCTGCCGGTTGCGGCGAAATATGGCGCCATGCTGATTCTCCTGCCTCTGACGGATTCCGGGATTCCGGTTACTGCGGCGGAACGGATTGAGGTCGTCCGGCTGCTGCTCGATGAAGTGAAAAAATACGGCTACGGCCCCGCGGATGTATGCGTTGATGCCTTGATCATGACAGTCTCCACCAACCCGGAAGCGGCGCGGGTTTCGCTGGATCTGATTTCCTGGTGCCGTTCCCAGGGACTGAATACAGTCTGCGGACTTTCCAACGTCAGCTTCGGCTTGCCGTCGCGTCCGCTGCTGAACCGGACATTCCTCGGCATGGCGATCGGCTGCGGTCTGAACATGGCAATTGCCAATCCGCTGTTCCCGGAACTGATGGAACTGACTCTGGCGTCCGATGCGCTTGCCGGACGCGATGCGCACCAGCTGGCGTATCTGGCGAAATTTTCCGGCGCGGCTCCGGAAAAAAGTACGCAGTCCAAGGCCGCCCTGACTCCCACGGAAAAACTGTACCGGGCGGTTATGCGCGGCGATGCCGAGGGGACTCCGGGCGCGGTGGACGCGGTTCTGGCGGAAGGGAAAACCGCACAGGAAATCCTGAATACCATCCTGATTCCGGCAATTACCGAAGTCGGGGAAAAATATGAGAAAAAGGAATACTTCCTGCCGCAGCTGATTCTGTCTGCCGACGCCATGCAGGCGGGAACCAAGCATCTGGAAGCGGCTCTGGCGGGTTCGCCGGATTCCGCCCCGAAAGCGCGCATGATTTTCGCCACGGTCAAAGGCGATATTCATGACATCGGCAAAAATATTGTCATTGCCATTATGCGCAACTACGGCTTCGATGTGCTGGATCTGGGCAAGGATGTTCCCGCCGAAACCATTCTGGACACCGCTGTGCGGGAAAATATTTCGGTCATCGGACTTTCCGCCCTCATGACCACCACCATGAATGCCATGCGCGACACCGTGATGCTGGCAAAAGAACGCGGTCTGGAACATCTGCATTTCATGGTCGGCGGCGCTGTGGTCGATCAGGCGTTTGCGGATGAAATCGGCGCCACCTATACCCGCACTCCCATGGATACGGTCCGTGCCGCGCGCAAATTCGCCGGTCTCGACTGACAAACCTGAAAGTATTCGGAAAATACAAAAACGGCTGTCTCCTCGTTCGAAGAAGACAGCCGTTTTGGGTTTCTATGCAATATTGATCAGACCGGACCGGCGAGACTGGTTTTCCAGTCGGACGGCACACTGCCGAAGTTTTTCCATTCCAGTCCATCCGTGTAAACCATGACTGCGGCAAGGTCGTTGCCGTTGCGTACCCGCAAATCGTCAATGCCGTCACCGTTATAATCGCCGATGGCTTCAACGACCATGGAAGTCGGGAAGTCGCAGAAGGCTTTCCAGCCAGCAATTCCTCCGTCCTTCATCAGCCATGCCCCGTAAGAGCCGTCGGTGTTGAACAGAATGTCCGCGGTGCCGTCGCCGTTGAAGTCGCCCAGACCGACAATCCGGTTAATTGAGCCGACGTCCGCCAGTCCCTGCCAGCGCGGACCGTTGGCACTCATCAGCCA
>ERZ1034992.543-NODE-543-length-20627-cov-5.726959_pt1 | contig 20627 bp, 22 predicted proteins | sample MGYA00520695_ERZ1034992 | MGnify/ENA primary metagenome ERZ1034992 (study PRJEB33766, sample SAMN09781778) | gut metagenome | biome: gut microbiome | host: Homo sapiens | place: Madagascar | study: EMG produced TPA metagenomics assembly of the PRJNA485056 data set...
TCGGGTGTTTTTCCCGGCTCTTGACTTGGGGAAAATGAGGATTTTCAAATAGAAAACGCTCCGGCGATACATTCCTCGTCCAGAGCGTTTCTATCGTGAAATATGGGATTTTTCCGGCTCTTGACGCTCATACATAGATAAGCTCAAACTTGACGATTTCCTCCGCTTGCGCCTTGCAGGTGTTCATCAGCCCCACCCATTGCATGGGGTCTGCGGCTTTCAGTTCCTCGGTTGCGCCCGCACCCTCGGCAAGCTGCGGGATAATGAGGTCAAGGCGGCGACGGACGGCGGCTTCAATCTCGGCGCAATGCTCATAGAGGGTTTCGCTTGCGACAAGGGCGGTGCAGAGGTCGGGGCGGTAGCCCTCAAGGTAGGCTTTCCGCAAGTGTCCGTAATGCCCGATAGGGGGCTTTTTCTTGGCGGGTGCGTCGCCGTTGTCAATCAATCTTCTCATGCGCTCAATGCTCCTTTCTCGTCCTGCACAAGAGGAAGCTCGATAGGCTCTTGCGGCTCCTGTGCCTGTTCTTGCTGCTCTTTCCATTGTTTGCGTTTTTTCTGCATATAGCGGCGGTTGTACTCGGCTTTCTTTGCCCGTCGGCGTTCCTGTTCGGCTATCGCGGCGATTTCTTCCTCCGTCAGTTCCACTTCCTCGTGTGGGATTTCCACCTTGCCCACGAAGTTAAAGAAAATCTCAATTTCCTGTGTGCGGCTTGCCCCTTTGCCCTCCGCTTGGTGGACAAGGATTTTTTCAATAAACTCATTTATCATGGCAGGGGTAAGCTCGGAAAAATCTGTGTACCGCTTCACAAGAGCGATAAACTTTTCCGCATTAACGCTCTCGCTGCTGATACGGTCAAGCTCCTGTTGGTCTTGGGTAATGCTTGTGTTCAGTCCGTCCAATTCAAGTTCAAAATCGTGTAGCATTTGCTCAAAGAGCTTATCAGAAAGTTTCCCATTGACATTATCCTCATAGAGCTTTCGTATCAAGCGGCTCAATTCATCGGCGCGTTTCTCGCTGCGCTGTTTCCTCTGCCGTATGGTCTTGATAGTCTTTTTCTGCCGTTCCCCAGAAGCGGAGCAGACTTGTTCAATAAAGGCAGCTTCATTGTTCTGCGCGTAGTTGCATACTTCCTTTATCGCTTCAAGTAGCAGTTCATTTACAACAACAGTGCGGATAAGGTGGGTGGTGCAGTAGGTGTCATATCGCTGATTTCCTAAATCGTATCGGGAGCAGTTGTATTCGTCGCGGTCTGGACGCCTTTTCCCGTTTGGTCGCCCCGCCCAATCCCGCGCCTTTCCCGCTTTCCCTCGATGGTTATACATCTTCGCCCCACAATCGGCACAAAACATTAAGCCGGTTAAGGGGTTGGCTTCTCCGATGGTGTCAGTTCTGCGGATTGTTTTTCTCAATGACTGTACGCGCTCCCATGTTTCTTTGTCAATGATGGCTTCCTGTGTGTCCTCGAAGATAACTAAATCCTCTTTGGGTGTCGCTTTGGAGCGTTTGTCCTTGTAGCTTTCCTTGTAAGTCCGAAAGTTTACTGTATGCCCCATGTATTCCGGCTTTGACAGAATATCGGAAATTGTATTGCCGCGCCATGCGTAAGGCTCGGTTGAATTGTAGTTTGACTTGTGATTTCCCATGCCGCGCTGTGCAAGATAGTAGGACGGTCTTTCTATCTTTTCCAACGCAAGAATACGGGCGGTTTCATACGGGCCTTTGCCCTCTATCGCCATTCGGTAAATCCGGCGTACTACCTCGGCGGCTTCCTCGTCAATAATCCAATGGTTTTTATCATTCGGGTCTTTCTTGTAGCCGTATATGCAATGGTTTGTCAAATGTGCGCCGGACATTCCCTTTGCCCGTAAAACAGTTGTGATTTTGCGGCTGGAGTCACGAACATACCACTCGTTCATAATGTTCAAAAACGGCGCAAACTCGCTGCTTTCCCGTTTGTCGCTGTCTACACCGTTGGCAATGGCGATAAAGCGCACGCCGTTTTCTCTGAACATCACTTCGGTATAAAATCCCACTTGCAAGTAATCCCTACCGACGCGACTTAAATCTTTTACAAGGACATGGGAAACCTCGCCGCTTTCAATGCTTTCAATCATGCGCTTCCAATTCGGACGGTCAAAATTAGCCCCAGACCACCCATCGTCGGTAAAGTGGACGCAGTTAGTAAAGCCATGCGATTTTGCATAATCTTCAAGCAGCTTCTTTTGATTGATAATCGAATTGCTGTCGCCTGTCAGTTCGTCGTCGCGGCTCAACCTCTCATAAAGGGCTGTGATTTTTCCGCTTCCTGTTTGCTTTGTTTTCATGGGTCAATTCTCCTTTCTATGGGCGATTTCTTGTCCCCCTTTCATAGCATATAACATCCCATGTGTTACCTCGTTCAAGAGATAAAACATAGGAATACAGATTATTTCATTTTCTCTTTTGCCGTTATTCTGCATAGTTTTCGGGCCGAGTTTATGCGATTTACATGCTAAAAAAGCAAAAGCTGTGTATAACTTACGTTATACACAGCTTTTGTCTAATTTGGCGCAGTGGGAGGGATTCGAACCCTACGAGAGCCGTAAAAGACGGGTACTAACGTACCCGCAAATGCTCTGTTTTCAAGGGTTTTCCCCAAAGCTGTTGATACCAATGGGATTTCATTTGTGGTCAAATTTGTGGTCAAAATGGGGCGCGACCCGCAGGTGCGAAGCACCGAAAGGAGGCTCCAAATGAAAACAAAAGAACACGTTTCAGACAGGCGTGAACGGTTCTGCGTCCTGCCCCCGAAGGCAGGGAACCCTATCAGGGGAGCGCCTTCCCCATCCCTGCCTGAGATTATATACGATGTTCGGGTGAAGGTCAAGAGTATCGAAAATAATTTGAAGGCACTGCGTGCTGCCCACAAGAAAATCGGATGGACTTTAGAGAATTTTAAAGACGACCTGCAGGGCGTCCGGAGGATTATTGACGCCGATACTTCCGATGAAAGTGCCGCCCGAAGAGCGGCACTGCTGCTGCAGAAAGCGGTTGATGAATTAGCAAATAACACCTGCCTTCCCTTCATGAAAATGTGGGATTCGGTGTGCGAGCTTGAGAGTATTTCTCTGCAATGGAAGACCCGCGAAGCGGACGTTTCGGATGATTTTTGCGTCGAGCTTTTTGAAAAAACACGACGGGAAGCGGGCCTGTTTGATGCTTTTGTGGAGGCGGATTTGCTGCTGGTCAGGATGCCGGCACTGCCCTCGATTCGGGCTCACGGCACGGTTGTAAACGGGCGGAAGATGGTCATTTATGACACGCAGATGTTCGTTGAAAAGGTGCGCGGAGCCGTGCTCTCCGTGGAGGATTCACTGCCCAAAATCGCTCGAAAATGCGTGACGTATGTTTTCATTTATAACAGCCTCACGACTCCCTGTCTTGACTCCGACAACCACGCAACGAAGGCGATTACCGATGAAATTTGCTCCCATTTCGAGGGTGGGGACGATGGTTATTGCACCGATTTCCGCTTCTACACAAGGGTGTCTGAGACCATTCCTGCGGGGACTTACGTTACGATTTCTCCCATGGAAGGGCCGCTTCCAACACCGGAAAATATCATCAGAATATGGGAGGCTCGCCAGCGAAGCAGCGGGGCTGCTGTAGGCCATTAAAAGAGGGCTAAATTGGTCGCATCAAAACGACCGCTCCAATGGCCGCTTTGGTGAGAACGTGGTGCAAGTGCAATCCATTGATTTTACTGGATTTTACGAGCCTTGAAATCGGAAAATGCCATTGCCGATATTGACCAAAGTACAATTAGTGAGAAATTTATGCCCGCCCCTGAGAGACTAAAAACGCTGTTGATCTACCCTGCTTTTGGGGGCGGGCATCCTGAAAATAGTAAAAGGAGGATGAAGAATGCCAACCCACTATAACGTGAAAATGAAAATGTTATATGCCCTCGCTATATGTGGTCTTGTCCGTCGGGATGACCTTGCGATTTTTTCCGAGACCATGAACGCAGGTTCCCACGACATTATGGACTTGATACGAGCCGGCTTCGTGAAGGAATCGAGCGCAGAGGTCGATATTCGTATCGGCGGAAGGAGTCGGAAGCGGGTGCGCCGCGTCTGCTGCATTACAAACAAGGGCCTTGCGTTTCTCTTGGAGTTCGGCGGCGCACTGTTTCCGTGGCTGGAGAGCATACCCAAGAGCATCGTCGGAAACGTCAACCTGCGCGGCGGTACGCTGGCGCGGAAAGCGCCGTTGGACCGCCGCTTGAATTTGGCTGGTGCGAATTGTTTTTATGCTGCCGCAGGTTTTGAGGTTCATCCGCTGGTATTCGGTGATGACGAGGACAGTCAGAAACCTGCGCTGACGGCTATCATTGCGAACGCGATGGGCGATTTCGCTCCTGAGGAAAGTACAGTATACTACAACGCCATTGAAGTGAAGGGAAAGTGTATTGACGCAGACGCAGAAGATTCGCACTCTCAGAGATTTACTCGGCAGGTCGGATTCGCGGCGTATTCCAAAAATGATTTCAACATCTACATGATTCCGCAGGGCGGCATGACATGGAAAACGGAAATTGCAAAAAAAGAAATGTACCTGTTTTCTACCTACCGCAGCAAAATCCGTATGAATCAAATGAAAGATTGCTGTGCTGTCCTCCTTGCTCGTAACCCCCGTGATTTTGCGGCATCGTTCCTTTCTGTCAATGATTTTTCCAGTAAGAAAACTAAAATGCAGCGCATATACGTTGTTCCGATGAGGTGCGAGGGGCGTAAGGACAACGTGATAGCCATGACATCTGGTTTCGATGGAGAGCGGGAGAACTGCATTATTGAACTGGGAGAAGATTCTGAATTCGAACGAGATGAGCGGTCATTTATCTTTCCGTTCCGCATGTGTTGGGAGGGGACGACCTATCACGTGGCGATAGGGACGGTGATGGAGCTCTACAACATCCGCAATATAAAAGAAGATGTTGAGGCCGGAAAGCCCGTGATGGTTTATTGTTACCACCATCAGACACCGTATTATCAGGCGATATTCGGGAATAGCGTAGGTTATATTTTTGCAGATTGAAAGGCGAGGGGTGATCCGCGTAGCGGATCACCCCTCGCAAAGATGGCAGCCGGCTGGCTGCATATTGGTCACAGAAACATTGCCATGTAGATGGGCAGATGGAGGATGTTATCGGAGCGCATGACATCCTTTGTGTAGAGAATATAGGACTCACCTATTTTCGAGGAAAACTTTGCGCGGAATTTGTCCAACGATGCGTGGCTGCGGTAGTTGCCGGACTTTACTTCGATGGGGGCTATTTTTTTGCCCTCGGCAATCAGGAAATCGACCTCCATGTGGTTTTCCCGATGCTCCTTATCACAGCGAGAGTAGAAGTAGAGCTTATGCCCACGGCACCGGAGCATCTGTGCCACCATGTTCTCCAAAATCATGCCCTCGTTTACATCCAGCTTGTCAAAGAGGATGGCTTTATACAGCTCGTTGTCTGTATAGCCCTTGTCCATGAATGTCTGTGTCACCAGAAGTCCCGTGTCCGCCATGTAGCATTTCTGTGTGGTGTGGTCGGCACTGAGGGCAAGCCCTACATTGGGGTCGGTGGCATTGAAGCAGGTGTTGACCACCATCGCCTCGTTCAGCCAGATAAAGGAATCCTCATAGGAACGGAAACGCGCATTTTCGCCCAGCGAACTCAGGCGATATTTCTTTTCTTTTTTGGATAGCTGACCGGGGATGCCATCGAAAACCGCATAAACCTTATCCTCGTATCCCTCCGCAAACTTGGCTACGTCGTCGCGGTAGAGCCGCAGGATATTCCGCTTGGCCATATCGGAAGCGGCAAAGTCCTTCCCGTTCAGGTAGGCGAGGACGGATTGTGGCATCCCGCCCACCAGCAGGTACTGCCGGAAGCTGTTCATGACCTTTCGATGCACCGCCTGACCCAAGGGTTTTCGCGCCTCGAATGCCTGCCGGATAAATGGGACGGTGACCTCGTCACCCAGCGCCCATAGAAATTCCTCAAAGTCCAAGGGGAACATCTCCAGATGCTCCTCCTCCGAGGGGATGATAATGTCCTTGACGTTCTTCTTGAGCCGGATGAGAGAACCGGTTTCCAAATAATCGTAGCGCCCATCTGCCACAAGGTACTTGATAAGCTGTCGTGCGCGGGGGAACTGCTGAACCTCGTCAAACACGATGAGGGACTCTCTGTTGTAAAGCTGTGTTCCGAAGAAGACGGACAGCTTGGCAAAAAACATATCAAGGTCGGTGCTGTCATTTTCAAAGATGTCCAGCACATCCTTCGGGACATTTCCGAAATCAATAATGATATGGCTTTTGTACTCGTTTTCTGCGAACTCCTTGGCAATGAAGCTCTTGCCAACGCGCCTTGCTCCATCAATCAGCAGCGCTGTCGTTCCGCCGCTTCGCTGCTTCCACGCGACGAGGTCATTATAAATTTTCCGCCTCAGCATACCGATTCCTCCTGACTTTCAGAGTCGTGTTGTTTTCCTTAGTTTAACACAGGGATGCACGAAAAGGCAAGTTAAAAATGTCGATATTTGCACGAAACGGCAGCTATACAGTTTTTGTTACTGCACGAAACGGCAGGTTTAACGCCTGCCTTTGTAGTAGTCAAGAAAAGTAGCAGTCAAGAAAGACAAGGCCGCATGATCTGTGCGGAGGCACAGATCATGCGGCCTGCGTTGCGTGGAGTGAAGTAAAACTATTCGGCGGGCTTTTAGAATTTTCACTCAGGCTATCGTGTTATATGACTTAACACGCCCTTGTGTTTTTGAGATAATCTGCGGTCAATCGCGGATTTTCATAATTCCGCTTCGTTACGAAAGTCATTATGCTTTGGTGCTCCCATGGACGCTTAGGAATCCGAAACAACGAGACGCTCCCTCAGAGCCCCGCTGTGCCACGCCGCAGAGCTGAGTATAGTTTCTCAGGCACGCGAACAGTTCCGCGCCTGCCGTGCCCCGCCTGAGGCCCTTAGCGGGTATGCCGCCGCACGCTGCTGATCAGCGGCATAGTCGGAACGCCTCGTACGGGGCGGGAGAGCAGCGGATGCCCGCATGATTTAACAATAGACACACTCCTTTACGCACGTTGTCTGCCATAAGCCTCCCTGTTAGTCATTTGCTTGAAAATAGGGAGGAGTGGGTCTCACTCCTCCCTTACTTTTTGGTTGAGAGTTTTCTGCTGGTTGTCAGCCGTGACATTCCTCACTGGAACGTCTGTTGGCGCAGGTAATTTAAGTCCCCTGCGTGGACTACAACAGTTGCTGCTCGTTGCCAGCCACGGCATCCAGTTAAGATGCCAACAGTTACGGGCGTTTATCCTGTCCCGTATCCAGCACAACTTTTTACAGTGCTCTCACACTGGGAAGCATTACTACTCCTGCGAGTATTATATGCTTTCCTCAAAAGCGTGTCAATCGCTTTTCAAGCACGTTGCGGTGGGGTGAAACTTATGATATACTCAAGGCATACTTGGTGCGGGGAGGAGACTTATGAGGAAAATTACTTGTCTTATCTTGGCCTTGGCGCTGACGCTGCTGTGCGGCTGCGGCAGCAAAAGCGGCGGAGATGACGCGCAGGACAACGGAAACACGCAGCAGACGGAGGAGTTTGTCATTACGCCCATGGCGTCTGGGCTGGAGCTTGTGCCGTATAGCTGTGCGGATTTCTCCATGAGCATTCCGGATGGCTGGGCGGTGGAGGCGGCTACGTCCAATGCGGGGATGTACCACGCTCTGCGGGCGTATGACCCCGCGTGCAGTGTAAATCAAATTTTGTATATCCTGAAGGCGGAGCCGCTGTTTGTGGATGACTTCCTGAAGCAGAATTACACCTACTGGAATGACGCTTACGCAGCGTTCCCCGTGATGGCGGAGGAATCCGTGAAGGGCTACTTCGATGTGCTGCCGCAGTATGTGGCGGCGGTGGCGGAAGAACCGTTTTACCGCGACCTCCACCTCCCACAGTATGAGAATTTCACGGTGACGGAGACCTTTGACGCGACCGGCTCTTTGGGCGGAACAGCCGGCGTGCTGCGTGCGGAGTTTACACAGGACGGCATCGAGGCGGAAGGTATGTGCTCCGTGGAACTTGTGCCCTTCCCTATTCCCGGCCTTGGCGGGTATTACATGGCGTACAGCACCACCATCGTCTCCGCTGAAAAAGGGATGCTCCAGAACTGGGAGGACATCCTGACGCGGAGCTTGGGCAGCCTGGACTATTCCGGCAGTTACACCTCCTCCGCCATGGCGCAGAGCGATGCGGCGGTGCAGCAATCTCAGCAGTTGAGCCAGTCCGCCAACGAGATGCAGGACGCTATCATGTCCTCGTGGGAAAGCCGGAACACCAGTCAGGACATCATCAGTCAGAAGCAGAGCGACGCCACCATGGGCTTTGAGCGAGTGATGGACACAGAGACCGGCAAGATATATCAGACGGATAACGGCTTCACCGACTGGTATGACGGAGAGAGGTATACGGCTATCACGGACGACCAATACACAGAGGCCGTTGTGGGACGTTTCTCTTGGAAGTAAGGAGGATATTCGCATGAAAAAGATTTTGACCATGCTGCTGGCCGCAGCAATGCTTTTCACGCTGGCTGCCTGCGGCACGACGCCCAATGGGGCAGACAGCAATAACAACAACGAACAGGACGACCATCAGGCTGAAACGCCTGATACGTCTTATGAAGCGCCTCAAATCACCGAACTGTATAACGAGGACTTCGACTATACCGACGGCGTGGGCAACAGCGGCCACTATACCTACCGTGTGCCTCAAATTGAGGCGGACACACAGGGTGCAGAAGCTATCAACAAGGCTATCTCCGATGAGTACAGCCCCATCGTGGACAGCGTACTGGAAACTGTCGCGGATAAGGTAAGCCTGTCTTGCTTTTATGTGGCATGGGAGTCGTATCAGTATGAAAATATCCTGTCGCTGGTGGTCTCCTGCGGCTGGGATTCCGATGTGAGCGAGTACAATGTGTATCTGTATGACATCGCCAGCGGCCAGCAGCTCACCACGGCGGACTTGCTGAAGGTACTGGGTGTGGATGAAGCGGCCTTCTTGGAGGCGGCACGCCGCGCTGCCGCTGCAACGTTCGACACACAGTGGGGAGCTATCGCGGGCGGCGATACCAATGAATTTCTGGCGGAACGCCGCGACTGGACGCTGTCCGACGAGAACATCAACATGGACGTTCGCACATACGCTGACGGCGCCGGAAAGCTCCATGTGGTGCTGCCCATCGGTTCTATCGCCGGCGCGGACTCGTACGAGCAGGTGCTGACGCTGGATGGTATCGGCGAATAAGCGCGGTCCTCCCGACACCTGAAACGAATAAGCGCTCCCGCGAGGTTGATCCTCGCAGGGGCGCTTTTTCCTATGCAGCAGAGCTCCTGCGCCTGAGAAAATGCTGGTTAGGCTATGCAAAAAACGGCAGTTTGTCAAATGCACGTTACATGAGCAAGAATGTTTTGTTTGGAAATTGAACGACATGAAACTCAACGCGCCATTCAATATCTTCTGCCACTGGCTCAAAATGCAGCGCGGAGCAAACAGCTTGTAGATGTCCTTGAGCGTTCTTTCCGAACACAACTGCGGCTGGGCCAACCGCGCCGCCGATAACGCCGACACAGGCAATATCGTTTCTGGCCTCCGGCGCATAGTGGTCAGCACATGGGGCGATTTCCAAAGGCCTATCTCCCTCAGCACAATCGCAGACTGAAATATCATCATCCGGTTCAGGAGAAAGGGTGTAGCTCATGGCGGTAAAATGCGTTGGGTAAAACCAGCGATTTGAGTCAAATTGTTCTTGAGAAATTGTCTGCTGCTCCAATTCCTCCACAGTCAATGTGTATTCGGTTCCGCTGACTGGATGGAAAAAGGAAAACGAATCGCCGGGAGCGTGTGTCCTAAAATGCGGGCCGGGTACGCGGCACGGCTGCTGCTCCATCATAAGGGAAAGTGATTTTATTTCAGGGCGGCGTTTTCTGCCCCACAGATAAGACTCCCTGTAAATCATCCAGCCGTAGGAGTCATCTAAGCCATAATGTGTGGCTGCTGCTTGCGCCACTTTCTCGTTTGCTACTCCATCCGGCAAACATGGAATGATGCCTACTGCACAGCCGTGAGAAGACTGCATTGTCTTTCCGTTCAACGCTATTTGGGCGCTGAAATCAAGGTCAAGCGGATTTTCCAGTTCCATCTGTATCTGCTGTTCCTGCGTAAAGTTTTCCGCTGAATCATTCTCAGCAGTCAAGTTCCATTTTGCAATGAACCTGCGGATGTCCTCCGCTTCGGCACGCATACAGAAATCCACGACCAGCCCCTTGCTGCAGGAATACACCGCAGGGATAACCCAATGATGCCCCGCCCAATCAAAGTGTTTATTCAATTTGATTTCTACTCCGGCACGGTCTCTTCCCGAATGCCCCCAGAAATTTCCCTCAAAGTAGACTTTCCATTCTGGAGCAGTCGGTTCTGCCGCAGGGTTCATGTCAACATCGTAGTAGTCCTCTGTATACTTGATTTTTCCGTAATCAAAGGATGCTTGAAGCTCTTTGAGATACGCCCACGGATGCTGCATCGGAGTCAATTTCAGTCGTGCCGCGACTTCAGACAACCTCGACTGCTGTGCTTGTGTCGGCGGGTTATTCCGCAAGAAGGCTTCAAATTGTGCTTCGTCCCACATCCAAGCCTGCTCCAGTGCCGCTACATCGCCGCAGGCAAGAAGCAGCCTCAAAAAGTCTGCAAAGTCTTTCGACAAAGGGTGAACGAAATCAGGCGCGGAGTTCATGGGACTGACAGCAAAGACCATACCGCCGAATCCTCGTATAAAGCAGAAGTGGATACCGTCCACACCTGCCCAACCAAATATAGAGGCACCTTTCGGTGTGCAGAAGTAAGGGTTATTATCTTCACGACGTTCCACCCCCACAGGAGAAAGGTCAATTCCACTCCGCAAAAACTTCTGAAATGTTTTATCCATAATAGCCTCCCTGAATTCCGGTTTGCTAATCTTACAGCAATTATAAGCGAAAACACGTTGCAGCACAAGGGTTTCGAGATAAAAGATATGTTAAAAGCCTCGTGAGAGTAGTTCTCACGAGGCTTTCTGTCACTTGAAATTGTATTCCCTCAGAATGTTTTGAGCAATAAAGTCGATTTTGTCTTCCACGCTCATAGATGCGTAGGGCTCAGGCATGGGAGGGGCTTCCATCCGCACGAACTCCTCGCAGAACCGTACCGCCATCGCCTCAACGGTGGTGCCAAGGCCAGCCGCAAAGCGTCCCACGCCTGAAGCACTAAGTTGGTCACAGAAAATTCACGACCTTCATTTTTCGAATGTGCTATAATATGTCTACAAAAGCCATTCTCTGAGACGATTGAAGGGAGCGTGAATTGCATGGGTTTGGAAAAAGCCATTGCGTCCGGGCAGGAACACCGCAGGCCGTACCACGGCGCGAAGGCGGTGTGCTTTAACTGCCGCAACCATGGTACTTGCGACTATTGCAAGAGCAATCGGCTACACAGCACACGCAAGCGCGAGGCGGCTGCGGATGCACAGCAAAAAGAATATGAGGTGCATGTCTGCGGCGGGGATGACTCCGCCGCAGATGTTTTTATGAGAGCCGCCCTGCCGTTCTGACAAAGAAGGACACGGGCATCGCTACATGGCCCCTATTATGGTGGGTGCAAACCACGAAATCAATCGAAATCACAAAAAATGAGCGAGTTTTTCGAACACCATCACATTTCATGAGCGAGTTTTGCTTGTAGCTGCACAAAATCCAACATTAGTGGATAGCTACAGAGAGTTGCTTTTTATGAGAGCCCTCTGCAAAAGCACAAGCCGGTGATCCGCGCAGTCGCGCAGATCGCCGGCTTGTTTTCCAAAGTTGCGCTTATTTGTTGTCTCCAACATACTCCCTGTGTCCATCGGGATATAGCAAATAGGTTGCCTCTTTCTCTGCGTCGTAGCGTGCCACGGGGATGCCCTTCATCTTGGCCTGCTGATAGGCTTCAAAGGCCACGGACGAAATGCGGCAGTTCATCTCAGCGTCATCTTCTTCATTGTCCAGTTCTTCGAGCGTGTGGCGCTTCGAATCGCCCCGTGTATAGCCCAAGGCGGCCATCAGCTCAGGTACGGAGTCAAACGAGCCGGACAGGTCCTCGCCCTTCTCAGCGGCAGCCATCGCTGCCTGAGTTACTGCGTTAGGTATCTCCATGTCGTAGGGAAATCTTCCCGCTTGGACGACGGCCTCCGCAAAAAGAGTAAATGCCTCCTCAAGCGACAGATTATGTCGGGCGCAGATGGTCGCCAGTTGCTCCCTGATGTTGCTTTCCAATTCAAAGGTTATCGTTGTATTCATCTGCATCGCCACCTCCTGTACTGTTATTATACCATGCGTAAGGTGCTGCAGGAAAGAGGCTCTTAAAGCAGCAGGTGATCTGCGCGATGGCGCAGATCACCTGCCTTGTCTGCTCAGGTAGAGGAGTCATCTTCACTCATAGCCTTGTCGATGGCCCGGTTGATGTAGGCGTTTACGGATTCGCCCTGCTGGGCCGCGTGAGCCTGAATGACCTCTTTTTTGCCCTTAGGCATTACAAGATTGATGCGGTCGTAGTTGTTCTTCATGTATTTATTTACGGCCTTTTGCTGGGCCTTGCTTGCTGGGGACATAGTACAACCTCCTATTGCTACTGCATATCATGGTAGCACAAATGAATATCTGCGTAAATATACAAATTGCACATATTTACACAGATATATTTAGCGATTATGCCAGTTGATATATCTACCCAAATATGTTACAATGAATGCACAAAATAAAACAGCGGCAGTTGAGAGGAGTTGGCGCTCCTCTCAACCTGAGCAGGTGACACAACCACCTACACAACGGAAAAATCCGCACCGCAGGGAGTAGTATATCCTATTTTCAAGGGATTTGCAAGCCTTCCCTGCGGACGGATGCTCCGTCTCCTTGTCGTTTCTCGACGCACCGTGTAGGGATTACCCTGCACGGTGTTTTGCTTTGAATACGACGAAAGGAGCACGCGAGATGTACGAAGATGACAAGTACAAGGTGACGATTGACGTGACCGATTACGAGTGGAAAGAACTCCTTCACATGTGCATTGATTTGCATATGTCGCCGGACGCGCTGGCAACGGCGTTCTGCAAGGAAGTCATTCGCCAGCAGACCCTGCTGCGAATCATCGCCGCCGCACTGGAGGAGAAGTACGATGGGATGCTTGACGACATCCGTGAGCTGTGAGAACAGCTCCACCTACCTGAAAAATACGAAAGGACATAGAACTATGAATAACGAAAAGAAGACCCCTATCGGGGAGGTAATCATCCAGAATAACCCCACTGGCTACGGTCTGTTTGCCGGCATCGGTGACAATTTCAATAGTATGGGGCAGGTCATCTGTGAGCTGGCGGACGACGCCATTTCCAACCTCCGCGCCAACTGCAGCGACCCCGACTTGTCCATGACGGTGGTGCTGTCGTTTGAAGATTTGGGCGATGCCGTGAGAATCGGCGTGGTAGACGGCGGCACGGGAATCTCCGACCTGAACAGTGCTCTGACCATCGCCTGTCGGGATGGAGCGCAGACTCCACTGAATGAGCACGGCTTTGGCCTGAAGCACGCACTGGCCTCCTGCGACAGCGGCCTCACGCAGGAATGGGACATCCGCACCCGCACGAAGAAGGACGCACAAAAGAACCGCTATCGGGAGGTAACAGCGCCCTACTCTATGGGAACCTCTGAGAATGACAAGCCCATGAAGGTGCGCTTTTACTCAGGTACGGGAGGGCTGCCCCACCGGACCGGAACGGCTATCTCCGTCCGCTGCCCCATGGTGAAGTTCCGCACGGTCAAGCCCGACCGCAAGGCTGCTTCCTCCGATTTTCACAGCCTCGTGCGTTATGTCATCGAGGAATTGCGGTATGTCTACGCCGGCGTGCTGGCAGACACCGGCATCACCATGGAAGTGGTGGAGATCAGCAACGGCGTGGAGAAGCACCACGTCCTGACACCGCTGCTGCCGGCATGGGAGGACGGCACAGTGACGGATTACGGCGATGTTCCCTGCGACCTCGGCGGAGGCCCGCTGACCATCCGCTGCAAGTATGGTAATATCCTGCCCACCAAGGCAAATGCCGTTTACTATAAATGCAACATGAGCTCCAGCGGCGTAGAGTTGCGTATCAACGGTCGCGCCATCGAACACGGCCTTTTCGATAGGGTTTGGGGTGAAGCAGTACACCCCAGTCAGAATCGCTTTTTGGTGCAGGTGGATTTGATTACGGACAACTCCGCGGCGCTGCCTGCCACGAAGAACACCAAGACGTCCTTTTGCGAGGCTGACCCGCGCCTGAAGAATCTCCTTAGTTGGATTGCCTCTTATGTACCTGCACCTGCCAAGGACGTGGACACCCTTGAAGCGAGGTACATCCGCGAGCTGACCGCCAAGCGGGAGAGCGACCCCAACGCCCTGCGGGTGAGCCGCGAGGAGCCGGTGTTCCAGAAAATTGGGTTGAAAGCCAAGGTAGACCTGTTCGTGGGCTTTGTCAACGGTGTTACCATCTACGAGGCAAAGTCCGGCAGGACGAAGGCCCTCGACCTCTACCAGCTCCGTATGTATGTGGACGGCTGTGCGTTGGACAATAAGCCCGTGGATGAGGCGGTGCTGATTGCCAAGAGCCACCCTGCGGAGGTGCGGGAGCTGCGGGAAATCCTGAACGGTCTCGCCGCGCCTGACGGTCGGCCTTACAACTTCCGTTTGGCGACTTGGGACGAGGAGGGCATTGTCATCCAGCAGAGCGCGTAAGGCGCGAAGGGAAAAGTGTGCAATGATTGCACACTTTTCCCACCCCGCGTGCCATGTGGATTCAGGTGAACATGGACACCTAAACCGCGTAAAAAGAAGTTAAAGATTTGATATAGGGAAAGGAAACAACCGCCATGACATACACCTCCGCACAAGCGAACAAGCTGCTGAAAAAGCTGAACGACGAGCACGCAGCCTTGCTGGACAAAGAGAACCGCAGCAAGGAGTTCCGCGCTGCCATGGGCGAGGACGTGGAATCCGTGCGCCCCGCCTACGACTACGTTGACACCCAGAAGAAATTGGCGGAACTGGAACAGCGCATCCGTCGTCTGAAGCACGCTATCAACGTGTTCAACGCTACCCATGTTATCCCTGACTTCGGTATGACTATCGACGAGATGTTGGTCTACATCCCCCAACTGACCCAGCGTAAGAGCAAGTTGGCCGGTATGAAAGCTCGCCTGCCCAAACAGCGGGTGGAGGAGCAGTATGGGCGGCAGTCCAGCATTATCGACTACTCTTATGCTAACTACGACTTGACGGCAGCGGAAACCGACTACGAGAAGGTCAGCGATGAGCTGTCCCGCGCTCAGTTGGCGCTGGACGCCGTGAACCAGCGGGACACGTTTGAGTTGGCGGAGTAAGGTTATTCCGTCGCGTCGCCTGAGCCGTGCTATATACAAGTAGCGCCTCCTACCGTGTTTAATGTCATATCGGAGGCGGGTTATTCTATTTGTTATGGGGTTATATGGCCCGTGTTCAAAGTTCTGGGCTGCTGATGCTACCGGCCCTGACGATGCGAGAAAACTTTCCTCCGAAGGGCGAAGTTCGGTTATAGCCCTTCGATTCCATAAAAGAAAGTGTGCAATGATTGCACACTTTTACAGGAGAACAATATGATTATCAGAAACGCTATCAAATGCAGGAAGTGCGGAGAGGTTATCGAGTCCATCTCCTCGCATGATTTCAAGACCTGCTCGTGCGGCACCTGCGCTGTGGACGGCGGCCACGATTATCTGCGGCGGTCTGCGCCATCACTGGACGACTTCATCGACTTGAGTGTTGTCGAGCTGGAAGAACCCTCGGACACGCTGTTCTTCTCGTGAAAGCAGAGCAGCAGATCGCGGCGATGCCGCGATCTGCTGTATCACTTCAGTATATCATCTACGATGGCCGCTACATGATTGAGCTGCACGGCGTTCAGGCGTTTCAGGCGGGATAGCATTTCGGAAGCCTCTTTCGGGGCCTGCGTATCGAAGTCGAAGAAATCGCAGGGAGAGATGTCGAGATATTCGCAGATATAGAAAAAACCGGTCATGGAGGGCAGCGTCTTCCCGCTTTCGATGTTGCTGATATACCCGGTGTTTTGCCCGAGGGCGAGGCTCATCTCACGCGCCGACACCCCTTTTTGAACTCGGAGTTGGGCCAGCCGCTTCCGCAGGGCGTTGTCATATCCGTAACAGTTCATCTATACCACCTCAATGATATATTCTAACCGCTATATTTTCAATTATATTTGATTTGTACCACCGCAAGTGCTATAATGCTGGTTACAAACCCGATACGTGCATTGATTTGGCGGAATAAAAACGATAGCATGAATAATGCGCGGCAAATGCCGCGCACAGGGAAAGGACGAAAAGAAGATGAAAAACAGAAAACACATCGTTGTGTTCTTGCTGGCCGTATCGCTGCTGTTGACGTTGGCCGCCTGCGGCGGCCATGATGATACTGAGATCAACAACGGCCAGCAGCGGTACTCGCTGGAACACCCTGAACCTCTTCCTGATGGTATGGAGGACACCAAGGGTTATATCGGTGATGAAAAGTACCGCAACGACGTGAAGCTGACCTGTACCCTGCAGTCAGGCTACGAGGTCACGCTGGGCATGGGCGACAAGGATGCCGGCTCTAACGCCGTCTACCTGAACCCCACCTGTTCCAACCCCAACGGTGCGGTTTTCTATATCGAAGCCGAGCGCATGATGTTTCCTCAGTATTCCACCCCGATGGAACTCGCCACTGTTAAGTTGGCTGACTTCCCTACCATGGATATCAACAGCATTGCTGCGTTCCAGTGGTATGAAGACATCATGGGTGTGGATGCCAACTACTACAACGAATATGACTATGGTGTGGCATGGCAGGACTCCATCCTTGTGGATGGCGACTCTGGTTCTGAAACGCTGACCATCAAGGTCTGCGATAAGGTTACTGGCGAGGAACTGGGAACAGTCGTTGCCCACATCGACTATGACGTCGAGAATGACATCTACTTCCTCGCCGATTTGAATGAAGTATTAGACAACGCGGCATGACATATTGCGAAGAAAGGAACTATGACAATGAAAAAGATGAAGAATTTTATGGCCCTGCTGCTGGCTCTGGTGATGACCATGAGTTTGGTGGCCTGTGGCAACAAGACCAGCGAGGAAACCAAGACCGGCGAGGAAATCGGATGCTACGTGCAGACGACTGAGACCGGCGAAAAGGTTCTGGTGGACAAGGACGGCAAGGCAGTGACCGACTTCACGCTGGATGCGGACGGCAATGTGCTGGATGCGGATGGCAATGTGGTCGTCAAGGCGGAGGATATCACCGCTTATGTCGAGCAGTCCGGAAACGTGACAGATGAGAAGGCGGAGGAACCCAAGGTCGATGATGCTCAGAAGACCGAGGATAAGACTGATGCCAAGGATGAGGTCAAGGCCGACGATAAGAAGACTGAGACCAAGGTTGACGAGTCCAAGAAGGATGAGAAGAAGCCCGCTGACAATAAGCAGGATACCTCCAAGACGGACACAAAGACCGACACGAAGACGGATAACAAGTCTGACAACAAGAGCGATACCAAGACAGAGACTCCCTCTCAGAAGCCCTCTACTCCCAGCTATGACAACGGCAGCCTGACTACTGCTCAGGTGAAGGAGCTCCAGCGCTGGTACGGCGTAAGCGCGGACGGTCAGTGGGGTGCAGGCTCCAAGAAGGCCGCCGGTGGGCGCACCGCTGATGAGGCGTGGGCATACTACCAGAGCAACAAGCAGATTACCACCCCCGAAACCCCCTCTGGCGGCAACGCTGGTAACACTGGTAACACTGGCAGCACTGGTAACTCTGGTTCTGGTAACACTGGAAACACCGGCTCTACCGGTTCCACGGGTGGCGGTTCCACGGCTCCTACTACTCCTTCTGAACCTGCAAAGCCTACCAAGGCGAACATTGACTGTGCTGAGGTGATGCGTGCTGGCAACGCTTATGCCGTAAGTCTTGGCTTTGAAATTTGGGATGGGTGCGATTGTTATATGACGCCTATCTACTTCGAGGAAGACTACTCTGACTGGAGTCAAGCTCAAGCAAATGCAGCTATTAAAGAAATGGTTGATGCAGTAAAAAGGACTCTTGAAGGAACAAAAGCCGGGTTTATTCCGCACGTTGATGGAAAAGATGGAGAGGCTTCCGCAGTAAATTGCATTGTGAGGTGGAATGCTTCTGCCGGACACCATGAAATGTATGTTTATTACGCATAAAGCAATGTAACATTAAAAAAGCAACGGGTTTATCCGTTGCTTTTTTTTGCAAACAAAAGTTTTCTTCAAAATTTGTGGGTCCGGATGTGTTGACAATATGCGCGATTATGCTACCATGAAAACATGGAGGGCAATCTGCTCCCGTGTATTTTTCCGTTTCTTAATTGGCAATAAAGAGAAATGGATAAATATAAGGTGGCTGATTTTCTCTAAACTATTTGTTGAAAGGAGATAAATACCATGAAACACAAAAAGATGCGTGGCGTTGTTGCTATGCTGCTGACACTGGTGATGGTGGTCGGATTGCTCCCGACGTCCGTATATGCAGCGGACGCGGATGGCGGTGGCAATTCGGTCGTTATCGAAAGTGTTTCTGACCTTATAGAAGTATCAAGTGTAAATTAAAGCCACCTGCCGGAGAAGCAGGTGGCTCTTTTGCTATGCGAAGCGAGATGTTGGTTAAGGCTCAGGCACGCGAAAGCCTCCGCTGCTGCACGGAGATCAGCAGCGTGCGGAGATGCATCCGCATGGGGACTCAGGTGGGGCGTGGCAAGCCAAGGTATGCGCCTTCCGACTGTGCCGAGGGCGCAAGAAGCATCTCAAAGCATAGTCGGTGTGTTGTGAGTAAACTCTCGATGCAAAAAAGCATTATGCAGTTGACTTTCACGCTGGTTTTGCCGTATAATATCAGCGTGAAAGTTGGTGATAGGCTTGAAAAACGATATAATCGAAAAACTGTCTCTTGAAAACCAAGGCGTTCTGAAAACCTCCGATGTTTTGGCTGCCGGTGTCACGAAAGACGCTTTCTATCGGTATATAAAGGAACGTGGGCTGGAAAAGGCCGCACACGGTGTTTATGTGTCTCCTGATGTGTTCCCGGATGAGATGTACCTGCTGCAAGCGCAGTTCCCAAAAGCAATCTTCTCACATGAGGCGGCACTATATCTGCACAACCTTGCCGAGAAGGAGCCACTGCCGTTTTCTGTTACTGTTGCGGCAAATTACAACAGCAGAGGATTGGTGGAAAAGGGTGTAAAGGTCTATTATACAAAAGCGGACTGGTATGCCATGGGTATCTGTCTGATTTCTTCAAATGGCGGCCATTTTGTCCATGCCTATGATATGGAGCGGACGATTTGCGATATAATCCGCAAGCGGTCAGACATGGACAGCGCAGCATTCAACTATGCAATAAGGGAATATATGAAAAAGAAAGACAAAAATCTTGTCAACTTAAGCCATTATGCATCGGTCATGCGAATGGAAAAACAAGTGAACGAGGTGATGGGGGTGTTGTTCTGATGATTAAGACTTCACGGCAGCTTAAGGACAAAGTTCGAAACATGGCACGAGGAGATAGTGCCAAGGCACAACTACTGATACGCAATTATGGTATGGAACGATTCTTAGAGCGAGTATCTCTGTCGGAGCATAGGGATAATTTCATCTTAAAGGGTGGGATGCTTGTATCTGCCATGGTGGGCCTTGAAAACCGCGCCACTATGGATATTGATACAAGTATTCGCAATATGCCGCTGGATACGATAGCCGCAAAAGTAATGGTTGAAGAAATCATTGCTGTGCCTGTTGATGACAATATCCGCTTTGAAATCAATGATTTTGGGACGATTATGGATGATGCGGAGTATAGCGGTGTCCGTATTTCCCTCAATGCGTTTTTAGACGCAACTCGAATACCGCTGAAAATCGATATATCCACGGGAGACGCGATTACGCCAGCCGCTGTCAACTATCAATACAAGTTGATGTTTGAAGAGAGGTATATCACTCTTTGGGCGTATAACCTTGAAACGGTGCTGGCGGAAAAGATAGAAACGGTATTGTCGCGCTCGGTTCTGAATACGCGGCTGCGCGATTTTTACGATTTGTATGTTTTGCAGGATACAGGACTGGAGATTGACAAAGCCACCCTTGCGGCAGCCCTTACTGCGACTGCCCGCAAACGAGGCAGTGAGCAGGTGCTGGTGCTATATGAGCGAACGCTTGATGAAATCCGAATAAGCCCCCTGATGCGGGAACAATGGGAAAGATACCAAGGAAAAAACAACTATGCAGCAGGTATTTTTTGGGATGATGTGATAAGTGACATTCGTGCTCTTTGCGATGACTGCTGCAAGTAGCACCTATTCATGAGGTACACGCTTTGCGCCCGTGCAGGGGCTCAGACGGGTGGATAAGCGTGGGCTACCCGTA
>ERZ1034992.548-NODE-548-length-20337-cov-39.932847_pt1 | contig 20337 bp, 29 predicted proteins | sample MGYA00520695_ERZ1034992 | MGnify/ENA primary metagenome ERZ1034992 (study PRJEB33766, sample SAMN09781778) | gut metagenome | biome: gut microbiome | host: Homo sapiens | place: Madagascar | study: EMG produced TPA metagenomics assembly of the PRJNA485056 data...
GATATAAAAAACTGACAAACTTTACATTTACAGATGTATATGTTTATCTTAAAGAATTGGAGGAAGAATAATGAACGAAGAAATATTAAAGGAAGCTGTAGTATATGGAGATTATATTGGCTATCATTGGAAACAATACACCTTTGAGCAACTCGAAAAAAGAATGCGAGAACTGTGTGGAGCTTGTCAACACGCCCTGGGAAAGATTGAGAAAAATCACATAACAGATTTCGAGAGAAGTTCGTGGTTGTTGATACAGTCTCGAATAATACTGAAGCTTGAAAGTGTGGATACCGTCGAAATGATAAAAACCGCTAACTTTAGTAAACAAAAAATGATTGAGCTTGAAAAGGATAGTGGTGGACAGTACTTGAAAGAAGTAGAAACTTTTATTAAAATATTTATGGAGGACTAACAATGAACATATTTCTAATAAAAACAGCTAACGTTATCATAATGATAATATTAGTTCCGATAATGCTTGTTTTATACGTCCCATTTGCTCTGTTCAGAGTATTTACAAGCAAATGTCTCATTAATGAGTACTTCGATATTTGGAGTTGGTTTCTTGACATGCTTATGTATCCGGTTGCAAAATACGAGGAAAGGAAGGAGCATTATGAGGAGCTAAAGTCGAAGATTAAAGGTCTTCGCGAAAAATGCGAACAACTCGAAAAAGAAATACAAGCACAAAAAAGGAAATTATCATGGAGCGACTAAAAAACATATCACAACTATCTAAAGGTTGTACCATAACAAAAATTTGCAATGGAGAATTTCAGCATTGGGAGTTTCTTATGATACACCCACACAATGAAAACTACATTCTTGCCTTAAACTCTTGGACGCAAAGCGGGGATAAGCTCTATATCCCCAACATACTCAAAGAAGAATATTATGTTGGCAAGTATGACTCCTGTTTTGTTGCACAGGAAAGAATAAAGCAATACGAGAGGCAGATTAAAAGATTACAAGAACGTATAAAACATTTGAAGGTTGAGGAGGACAAATAATGAACAGAGAACAAGCAAAAGAGCTGCTGCCTATTATACAGGCATTCGCAGAAGGTAAAACTATACAATATTATAGCACACATCCAGCTCCACATTGGGAAGATATTTTATCTAATGAACGAGTTGATTTTAGTAAAAATAGTTCAAAATATCGTATCAAGTCAGAACCCAAGTATCGCCCATTTGCTAACGCAGAAGAGTGCTGGCAGGAAATGCAGAAGCATCAGCCGTTTGGGTGGGTAAAGTATAAAGAGGAAAACAAGCATACTATATATTGCAATATTAATAGTAATTGTGACTTCCAGGCAGACTTTGAAGATTTTAATTTTACTGATGGTATGCCATTTGGTATAAAGGAATAAATAATAATATGTGAATATTAAAATTTGGTATAATTGCTATTTTATTGTCATTTATGACTTCTTGTATTGATAATGAATATTATAGTCCTAATGATAAGGGAGTTGTAATTAGAATACAAAAAGTTCACAATGGTAATGAAGTAACTATTAGGATTATTAGAAACCCTAAACAAAGAGATTTAAGAGGTATAGAAACTTATATTACTTTTTTAACATGTAAGCAATATAATATTAATGATACAGTATATTTTGCAAACTAAAATAGTATGGAAAGAAATATAACAATTACTCTTGAAAAAGCAAGAGAGTGGTATAATAGTGATAATAAATCACTCAAAGAGATTGCACTTCAAGCCTTTACCAAAGACGAGTTGGTATACAACTTTAGGGACATAACAACCTTTCAGAAGGCTTGTGAATCTCTTGATCTTAATTATGGTGAGATGCTTCATATCAAAATGAATATAGCTACAATTAATAAAGCATCAGCTGCTATGTTTGAATTGAATATCATCAGAAAGGCACTCAACTTAGATCAGGACTTGTATCTTACAAAAAACCTAAAAGACTCTTACATCTATTGTCCTTACAATTCGTTTATAACTAAAGATTCTACTTATTATAAGAGTGAGATTAATTCAGGTAAATTTGAAATAATAGGCAAAATTAAGAGTGAGGGTGAAGAATACTATGTTCTTGGTAACTACGCGTATAGTAATAGTTATCCTGGCTTGGGTAGCTTTATTTCTCATCAAGGTGTGAGTACTTCTGAAGGTAATCATAGTGGATTTTTAGGTTGTGCCACTAAAGAGATTGCTCAACATTTCAGTAAATACTTTGGTATGCTTATCACTGAATCCAAGTATGCAGATATGGTAGACTTTGAAATTATAGAAAATAAATATCAGTAATATGGCATGGGTAGTAATAGATGAATTTGAAGAAGAAATTATTCTCGATCCTAAACCTTCTAAAAATAAGAATGATAAAGATTGGAAAGGTTATTGGAATGATTTCCATATAGGGAAAATAAAACTTCCTAAAGGTAGTATTAAGAAGCTCATTGGTAGAAATCTTACTTGGGATGATGATCCTGTAGAACTTAAAGCAAAATAGTGTATGAAATTTTTAATATTAAGAAAATTATATGATGAATTATATGGCTTATATCGGGCTAATAAGTATGGGGCTATAGCTTTTTTACGCAAAAAAGACCTCATTCAGCTTCGGGAAGATATTAATTCACTATTAGAGAAGAAATAGATAGCAAACACTATTATTCTAATTTCTACGAGGTAAAAATTGTGAATGGGGTATATAACGTTAAAGCAAAATAATTATGAGAACAATTAAATTTCGTGGCAAAGATGTCTTCACAGACGCTTGGCGATATGGTGACTTGGTTCACAACCAAAAGGTCACAACCACTGGCTTAGAACCTCGTACTATGGTTGGTGGATATGAGATTAATCCAGAGACCATTTGTATATACACCGGCTTTAAGGATGAGGACGGCAATGAAATATACGAAAACGATATAATCCAGTGCTTTTCCACTAACTACACGGTTGTTTGGCGGCAAGAGCTTGGAGGTTTCTGCCTACAAGAAAACCCCTCGCTTAAATATAGTACAATGCGTCTTGGAGTGGCAGTTTCCAATTTTACGTGGAAAATTATTGGAAACATGTTCGACAATAAAGCAAAAGAAAGAAAAGAATAAAATGAGAACTATTAAATTTCGTGCTAAACGCAAAGACAATACTAAATGGATATATGGCTCTCTTGTCAAAACTCCAAATGGTACATATATTGAATGGTATGAAGATTCTATCTGTAACAGAGTAAAAGTAGACCCTTCAACTATTAGACAATACACTGGTTTTAAAGACAAGAATGGCAAAGAAGTTTATGAGGGCGACACTATTGTATTTAATACAGCCACTTTCGAGATAGTATGGAATGAAGTCATTGGAGGTTTCTCCTTAAAAGGAAAAATCTCAAATCTCGTAAGCACTACTCCCCTCGGACTAATGATTGATACTAACAATATAGAAAAGAAATAACTTTAAAATAAACAATTATGTTCATATTATTAACAATAGCTCTTATTATCCTGTTGTTGGTCACAACAGTATGGCTTAATATAGAATGCAATCATCTCAAGTACAAAAACAAATTTCTCATGCGTAGTTTAAATCAAATAGATGATGCCAGAATCAATTATCATCGTCATAAGAATATTAATGATAATTATGAATTGTTCTACAGAAGAAAACTTCTCAGTATCCTTGACGACAATCTCATAACATTGTTTCACCATTAAAACTCAAGTATTATGTTCTATATCCCAAAGTCAAATGTTCAGCTCATTGCACGCTGCATATACAATCCTTCTACTCATAAAGTAAAGTTCGAGAATTTCTCTAAATACTACAACAATGCCAAGAACTAAAAGGTATATCACTTTCTACAAAATTCACTATATCAGCTTTCTTCCTTACATTCATGAATATGGAATGATGTGTACAAGAAGTTGGTTTAAGTGCCTTAAACTTGGTTTCCGACATATTCTTCAACGTAAGGCAACCTTCTTCATTATAGAGAAGGTAAAGCCTAAGTCTTCCTCATATTCCCATTAAGACGTTCTTAGTCTCTTGGTTATATGTTTTGCATTATTATCTATACAGTGTATCTTTGCATTGTTGTTGTTTTGAGTTAGTAATAAGTAACATGTTATATTGCGATGTTTTTAATTTGTCTGCTTCTGCCATTCGTGAGAACAGCAGAAGCTTTTTGCTCCCTTAGCTCAGTTGGATAGAGCACAGGTTTAGTAGTAATATTATAATAAATAAGACCTTTTGTTATATAAGAATAATTGAACTTAGTATTAAGTATCTTTGTAGATATAAAATATAAGTTCAAATGGATTGGAAAACAGAAAAGGATAATTTGTTCAATTTAATATATAAAGAACAAAAAAGTTATGATGAAATTGGAAAGATGTATAATGTCTCAGGTCATGCAGTCAGAAAAGCAGCTCAAAGACTTGGTATAAATCTGCCTAAAAGAAGAACAATAAATCCATTAGAGACATTTAATAAAGGAAAAATAAGTACAAGAATTTGTAAATATTGTGGGAAAGTTTTTGCTAAATATCCTGGTTCCACAGGATTATTTTGTAGTGAAGAATGTGCAGTAAAATATAAAAAAGAACAACGTATTAAAGAATGGAAAGAAGGACATATAGATGGAACAAATGGTTATAGTTGCAGTACATTCGTTAGGAATTACTTGCTTCAAAAACATAATTACAAATGTGAAAAATGTGGTTGGAGTGAAGTGAATCCATATACAAATAAAATTCCATTGCAGATTCACCACATAGATGGGGATTCTAAAAATAATATAGAAAGTAACTTACAAGTATTATGTCCTAACTGTCATTCATTAACAAAAAACTTTGGTTCTAGAAATAAAAATGCACCAAGAGGAAAAAGTGCTTATTATGGCAAAGCAAAAATGGTTGATTAGCTTAATTGAATAAAGCATCCCTCTCCTAAAGGGAAGAGTATGGGTTTGAGTCCCATATCAACCACTATACTAAACCTGGTGTCATTGGTTCAAGCCCAATAGGGAGTACTTTGTAGTCATAATTTTTTTAGTTTTTTATTTCCGTATAGATTACTATTTTAGCCATCTCTGTTGTGAAACAGGGATGGTTTTTCAGTTTACAGACTCATTACATGTTATATTTTTCATATTCAATATATCAACTTAAATTCCAAACATTATGGTAGCACATTTCAACAATTATGACCCTTTCAAGGAAGAGTCATATCTTAAGGCAATGGCTGAAAATCTTCCTTCTAAGGAGATAGAAGATTATTTTCTTGAAGAGGAAGCTGACAGCTATCTTTCATCACTTGAAGCTCATGAATCAATATTCTGACAATAACATACCTGAAATATGGTATTCTTAAATCTCAAATTAATATGACAAGAGAAGAAGCTTATTCCCAATGCCTTGCTGCATTAGGCAAATCCAACTTCACCTTAGTTGAACTTCCTACTGGCTATGGCAAGAGCTACATTTCCATAAGAATGACTAATCATATTATAGAAACCTCTTGCAAGAACAAGTCAGAAGTTTCTATACTTCTGCTTGTAGCCAAGACTGCTCATAAAGGCACTTGGAAGGATGAGTTGGTTAAGTGGGGAGGCATCAAGGGTAATGCTAATCTTATTATTGAGTGTTATGAGTCACTTCATAAGCACACTGACGAGTATTTTGACATCATTATTATGGATGAATGTCATCACCTCAATAGTGACCTCCGACATGACCTCTTTAGCACCATTTCCTTTCATAATGTCATTGGTCTTAGTGCCACAATCCCTCAAAAGCTCAAGCAGTATTTCCTGTACAAGTATCATGCACAGACTGTATTGTGCAATATCACTGATGCCATTAAGGATGGTGTTCTTCCTGAGCCTCAGATCATTCTCTATCCTCTTGAGCTTGACAATGTTCATTCTACAGAGTTTATAGAGATTAATCCTAAGGCTAAAGGTCCTCTTCATCATGGTTCTTTCTCTAAGCTTTGGAGCTATCGTAAGATGAAAGTTCATGCCATTATCTCCTGCACCCAGCGTCAGAAGCTCAATGACATGAACTCTCAAATTCTCTTTCAAAAGAACTCTTTTATGCGTACTCATAAAGAATATACCAAGAACAAATGGCTTTTCTCATGTGGTGAACGTATTAAATATCTTGCCAATCTCAAGAATAGTATTGTTAAAGATATACTTTCTATTCTTGCTGATGAGCGTACTCTTACTTTTTGCAAGACTATTGAGCAAGCTGAATGTCTTGGCAAGTATTGCATACATTCCAAGAATCCTTATTCTGAGTTAATATACAAGAACTTCAATGATAAGAAGATTAATCACATTACTTCTGTCAACATTCTTAATGAGAATGCCAATCTTGTAGATTGTAAATATGCTATCTTTGCCAATTATTCCTCGTCTGAGGTATGTAGTGTACAAAGATGTGGACGTGCCTTAAGACATAAATCTCCTGTCATCATCATGCCTTTCTATAAGAACACTCGTGAGGAAGAGATACTTAAGGATATGATTAAAGACTTCAATCCTGACTCTATCCATACAGTCTATTCTCTTACCGAACTTCAAAGTTTCTTAAAGAAATAGTCTTAACTTCTTTGCACTCTCAAAAGGTTTTTGTTACTTTGCCATAAATATAGTTTTAATTCAAAGTCCTTGGTTTAGAAAGGCTCAAAAAGGCTCATTAAGGCTCAAAAAATAATATTATGACAGATAACAATACCCTAAGAGAGTTCTCTTACTCTCATCCTATCAAATATAAAGGAGTCTCCTACCCTTCTGTTCCAGCCAACATACTGACAGATGGGCAGCAGACTCCTGTTAATGTGTTTGCAGATGCCAATGGCAGCTATTATGTCTTAGATAACAATGGCTCAGCTAAGTCTGTTATGCCAGTCCATACCCTTGACGAGGTAGTTGTCACTCCTTCAAAGGAGAATCTTCTGTCTGCACAATTTAATGAATATCTTACACAAAGCAATGATAAGACACAGGTTCTTGATACTCCTCATAGGGAGTACAATCCTAATTTGAAAACAAAGTTTTTAGAAGGTGCTCGTTATCATGCTGCTTGGGAGAAAGAACATCCTAACCTTACTGCTTGGAATCAAGCTCTTTCAGCAGTTCCATTTGCAGTAGCCTCTGTTCCTCTTGTAGGAGCATTAGGTCAGGCAGCCTTGGCTACTACAGCAGGACAGACTGCAAGAGCTGGTATAGCCTCCCTTATGTCCAATCCTATTGTAAATGCTGCCAATACTGGCTTAGGTCTTGGTTTTGCAGCCAAGGGTGCCTATGATGTCAGTCAAGGGAAATTTACCCCTGAGACTGCTATGGATTTAGCTGGTGGTGCAGGACTTATGTTCAAGAGTCTTACTGGACTTGATAGAGCAAGAAGAGCAAGGAAAGCTTCTTCTATTGTTAAACAGTCTGAGGAAGTACCTTCTATAGGCCAAAGCACTTGGGAAGAAGATGTGGATTTAGGTGATTTGTCTTCATACAATCCTTATCCTTTGGAAGGTAAAACTCAAATTCCAATGGACATAAAAGCTAAAGCAGCTCAAAGGTATACAGACTTCATTAATAGTGAAAACTATCAAAACAGACTTCAGAGGGCAGGATTGGAAGACCATTGGAGTTACATGAAAAACCTCACAGATAAAGAGGTTAATCATAGGTATTACTTTCCAGGATATGTTAAAAAAGTTATTGATAACAATCCAAGAATCAAAGGGCAATCAAATCCTTTTATAGGTATTACTTTAAAAGAAGGTCTTAAAAGTACTGATATATTTCCTACATTGAATCATGAGATATCCCACTGGGCAACAAAAGGTGTTGGTACAAATCGTCTAATGAATTGGTTTGGCTCTTCGTTATTTAAAGAAAATGTAGTACCTGTTGGAGATATTATGAGATATAACGAAGGTATTGTACCTAATAAGTCTTGGAGAAAAGTTGCAGAACAAATAAAACAAGGTGATAAAGTAGTACAAAACAAAAAGGAGTATGGGTATCTAACAGAATCACAAGAAAAAAGAGCAAGAGCTTATTCTATATTACAGCAAGCAAGAGACAGTGGTATGTCTACAGATGAATTTATTGACTTTTACACAACTGATAAAGGTAATATTGCTAAATATGCTCCAGTTCAACTTAGGCAGATGGGAGCAATACTCACAACAGAGAATCTAAAAAAGTACCTCAGAAATTTCCTATCAATAGCAGCTCCTATTGGTATAGTAGAAACTAATAAAGAATAATAATATGAGTAAAGAAGAAAATTCAAATGAAAACTATCATTATGGTCTTATACATTCTTGTATTTTTTGTGATTTCTTATATTCTCTATCATTAAGAAATAGAATAGGTATGGATTCTGGAGCTGTTCATTATAATATTGATTGTTATTCTATAGAACTTGATGCTCTTTCAAACAAAGAACTTGAGGACAAATATAATTCAATTAAGGCTCCTTGGTGGAATTTCATTTATAAGAATAGTATACAAAAATGCAAAGTATTATTATTTCTTATTTATATGGCATCTGTATGGGTTCCTAAAAAACTTCATATTCAAAAAAAGAAAAGTGAAAATAAAGAAGATGAGGATTTTTGGATGAGACAATACAAAGATTACTATAGTATGTATATGGCTATAGAAAATGGATGTAAGAAAGAAACTATTACAAATTATAGTGCAGTAACTATATTCTGTAATCTTCCAGTAAGTAAATCCAGCTATCCCAATTCTATTAATAAAGTATTGGATAATAGTCATAAACTTCTATATAATTATTGTATAGAAAAAAGAATTATCAAATCTAATATTTCCTATGAAGATTTTTATAATGGAAAAGGATTCTTTAATGACCCTTGGTTAATCTCAGAGATACTTAAAAGAAAACAATAACAAAAATAAGTAAAATCATAGTAGATAAATTTCTTCTACAACTTAAATAGGCATAAATAGGCTCAGATAGGCTTATAATAATCAGCACAGCTCCTCCCAAGGGGTTGTGCTTTTTGCGTTTATAAAGGTTTAAACAATCATACGTTATGAAATTTACAGTAAATACAGATGTGCTCCAACATGAGCACCTTACTATAGGTGACTTCCTTGTATTACTTATAGGCTATTATGGTATCAACTACAAGGAATGTCTTGATAAGATGTTGACAAATAAGCTTGTCAATATTAATGTATTCAATCCTAATGAAATTGTTCTTTCACATAACACAAAGGATTTGATAACAAGTATTATTATAGCATCTGATGATAGGATAATAAATAGTGGTATTGACTATACTTCATTGGCTAAGAAGCTGCAAGCTCTCTATCCTCAAGGCTGTAAGTCTGGTACAACATATTCTTGGACTGACAAGACTTCTCTCATTGTGCAGAAACTGTGTGCACTTATAGTTAAATACAACTTTTCCTTTACTGAGCAGGAGGCTCTGAGGGCTACAGAAGAGTACATAAAGTCCTTCTCTGATGATAAGAGTCACATGCAGCTTCTCAAATATTTTATTCTCAAGACTACTAAGGATGGTGACATGGAATCAATGTTCATGACAATTATCGAAAATAACAGACAACATGAAGAAAATTGAAATTGACGAGGCTAAGTGCCTCAAACTTGGTCTCACATTGCAGGAGACACTCATTGCCATTGCCATAAGCATGGGCAAGTATAAGGAGACTGTTACCAATATGCTTAATCGTGGCATTATTACATTAGACCTTTTCAAGCAGGGTTCTCCTGACATCACTTCCAAATGGAAGAGTAAAGTTAGTAGTTTTCTTGCTTCTGATGAACAGCGGCTTGAAACTCTTGCTTTGAAGGTGCAGGATTGTTTTCCTAAACAGAAGCTGATGTATGCTAATGGCAGAGAGTCACCTTTTTATTTCAGATGCAACAAGACTGAAATCAAGAACAAACTTAAGAAGTTTCTTGATATCTATGGTGAAGTGTCTGATGATGACATCATTGATGCCACTAAAAGATATGTTGACACCTATGCTCCTAAAGGCTATGTAGGCATGCGTCTTGCCAAATATTTCATTCTTAAGGACGACAAACGTCTTACTGTTGATGATGAAGTCCATGTTGAGCAGCTCTCTGACTTGGCTACTTTCCTTGAAAATAAGTCTGAGAATAAGCCTCAAGACATTGTTAATGGTGATGATTGGTTACTGAATAGCAGGAATTAGGTATGAGTACAAGTCTTATTCAACGAGTATTACAAAATGCTGAAGAACGAAGACAACGCATTCTTAGTGGTAAGGTCAATTGTATTCCTTCTCCTTTCAAGACCTTTCGTTATGACTTTCCTGGAGTTGAGTTAGGTACTTATTATCTTATCTCTGGAGGAGCCAAGGCTTCTAAGTCCAAGATTACCAATTTCCTCTTCCTCTTCAACACTGTTCTTTATGCTTATGAGCATCCTGACCTTGTAAGACTCAAGATATTCTATGCTCTTCTTGAGGAGAAGGCTGAAAACATTACTGGTAAGTTCATCTGCTATCTTCTCTACAAGTTGTCTGGAGGTAAGATTAGGATTGACATCAAGACCTTCAAGTCTGTTGATGAAAGCAGAATCCTGTCTAAAGATATTCTTGATCTTCTTAATACTTTGGAGTATCAGTCCATACTTCATTTCTTTGAGGAACATGTAATATGGATTCCTGACAGAAATCCTACTGGCATCTACAATGTTCTGAAGGATTATGCTGAGAAGCATGGTACTACTCATTATAAGAAGGTCAAGGGTTATGACAAGGAAGTATTTGATTGGTATGAACCTGATGACCCTGATGAATATGTTCTTTGTATGATAGACCATATAAGTCTTATATCTACTGAACGCGGTATGGATTTGCGTAATTCTATTAAGAAACTATCTGAATATCTTAAGATTGTTCGTAATAAATTCAACTACGTTCCTGTAGTGGTGCAACAACAAAATTCTGAGACTCTTTCTCTTGAGGCCTTCAAAGCTAATAAGATTAGACCTACCCAAAAAGGTCTTGCTGATAGTCAGGACCCTGGCAAGGATTGTGATGTCATGTTTGGCATAACTTCTCCTTATGCTTTTGAACTTAAAGAAGATCGAAAGTACGACATTACTAAGCTTAAAGATTGTATAAGGTTTCTTGATGTTGTATTAGGTAGAGATGGTGCAAGTAATTCCTTTATTGGCTTATATTTTGATGGTGCCACTGGTTTCTATGCCCCTCTTCCTAAGTATGACAATCTTTCTGAGCTTAACAAGGTCTATCAGCTCATTCAAAGAAATCAAGAGAGTACATCTAAGTGATTCTCTTCATTCTTCATAGTACATTTTATAGCATCTTGCTTAGGCTTCTTTGTCTAAGTACATTTGCAGTCCAATAACAATTTTAATTTAAAAACAAAAAAAATGAGTAACATCGTTTTACCTACACAGCGTAGGAAAGCCACTGACTACAACCCTCGGTTGATGGTCTTGTTTGGCAAACCCAAGTGTGGAAAGTCCACTCTAATGGCAAGTCTTGACAACAATCTTATCATTGACCTTGAGGATGGCTACCGTGCTCTTGATGTCATGGCTGTACAGGCAAGAAATGCCAATGACATCTTTGAAATCCGCAATCTTATTGCACAGAAGAATCATGAGAATGGTGACAAGCCTTTCTATCGCTTCATCACTATTGACAATGCTTCTCGATTGGAAGAAATGGCTGTCTTCTATGCAGCAGTCCTTTATCGTAGAACTCAGATGGGTGCCAACTTTGGTTATAAGAAAGATAAGATTGGCAACATCTTGAAGGATGCTAATGGTGATAAGATTATTGACCCTAAGGCTGATGTCCGTCAATTACCTAATGGTGCTGGCTATCTTTACATGCGCAATGCCATTAAGGAAATGGTCAATATGTTTCGTCCTCTTTGTGACACTCTCATTCTTGTATGCCATGTCAAGGACAAGCAAATCCGAAAGAATGATGAGGAGACTACAGAGATGGCTGTAGACATTGCAGGAAAGACTGGCGACATTATCTGTGGTGAGGCTGATGCCATTGGCTATATCTCTCGTCAAGCCAACAAGACTCTTATTTCTTTTGTTGGAGGTGATAATGCCATTCGTGGTTCACGTCCTCTACATCTTAGAGAAAAGGTTTTTCAGGTTGCTGAGTCTGATGATAAGGGCAACATCAAGGTTGATATGAGTCCCATTTTCCTTGACACAGAAAAGTAAAAATAATAAACATTCAAATTAATAAAAAACAATGGAAAAAAGAATTTCTTACAGTCAGTTTCAGTCAGTTAAGTGTGTAGCCAAGGCTTGTGACCCCCTCATCTCTAAACGTGCTAAGCTTAAGGAGAAGATTGATAAGCTTACAGCTGAGTATGATGGTTGTGACACACAGATTAAGTCTCTTGAGGCTGGTATTGTTACAGTTATTGGTTTCCCTGTAGACATGCTTGTCAAGAAGGTCATTGAGCCTGGTATTGATGTCAATGGCATGCCTAAGAAGACTACCAAGTATCTCCCTACTGACATTGTTTCTTATGATGAGAAGCATAAGCAGTACATCATCTCTGTTGATGATACACCTGTCACACCTACCACACCTACTGAACCTACCACACCTCAGACTGAAAGTGTAACAGAAGATACAATGCCTGTTGACACCCCAGTATTCGAGTAATGACATTTCTAACAAACAATAAGTAAGTAACAAATATTTAAAAAATACAAGACAATTATGGAAATTAATAACAGTTATGTTTTCCTTACCATTGGTAAGACACAGGAGTCTACTGAGACTCAGGAGTTCAAGAAGTATGTTGGTGTTGGCTCTTCTTTTGTAGTGGCTGTCAATCCTACAAAGAAACAGCTTGAGGAAATTTATGGCCATGAGTTGGCTAATGACCCTGAGTATGTTGTTGACACTGACAATGGCAAGGAAGCTCGTGTTTCATTTGTAGTCAAGACTGACCCTAACATCTGCAATGGCATTGAGATTATCAATCGTGCAATGTTTACTCTTCGCAATGCTCCTGCTTACAACAAGGATGAATCTAAGGTGCAGGTCATTGACAAGTATGGCAACACTACTTGGGCTGACACTAATGATGCCAAGGCTGGCAAGAAGCTTTTCTCTGCTACTGGCAAAGAATTGAAGATTGATTCTTCTTATCGCATAGCTTGTGTTGGTGAGGCTGACCTTGTTGGTTTCCTCAAAGCTTATCTTAGTATTGGCGATGCCTTCAACTATGTCAATGGTTCTTGGGTCAAGAAGGACAATGCTGATGACTTCCTCTTTGGACTTGAACATATCAAGGACTATTTCTCTGGTGATTTCTCTGAAATCAAGGATGCCATTGCTCTTCAGCCTAACAATAAGGTGAAGCTCCTTTATGGTGTGCGCACTACTGATGAGGGCAAGCAGTATCAGACTGTTGCTACACGTAATGGCATGGTTCTCCTCAATAGTGCTGGCTCTAAGGCTCTTGACCGTCTTGAGAAGGAACTTGCCAATGCCAAGAACAATGGTTCTTATGCTTCTACTGATTTCCGTGTGCAACCTCTTGCAGAGTATTCTGTAGAGCCTACTGACTTCTCTACTGCTCCTGCTGCACCTACTGGTGGTCAGGGGTCTGAGACTTCTATGGGCAATGAATTGCCTTGGAATTATTAATTCTTAAAACTGCTTTATGATAATAATCTTATGGTGATAGGTAAGACTTTTCCCAGTATATCTAAAACTGAAATTTTCAGCAAGTTCAGCGAGACACAGGTTCTTTCTGCTGTATTTCCTCAAATCACGTCCATTCCATGCAGGATTTCATCTCCTCTTAGGGAAGACCTTCATCCATCTTTCAGCATTTACATGGACAATGGAGGTCATATTAGGTATAAGGACCATGCTGATTCTTCTGTTCATGGTGGATTGCTCGACCTTCTTTGTGCTTATTGGGATTGTTCATTCAATCAGACACTTGAAAAGGTTTGCAACCTCATGATTAAGAATACTGACATCACCATTAAGCCTAAGCAGATACGTACTTTTACAAGAAAGGAGGCAAGCACTCTTACTTCCATTCAAGTCAAAGTACGTCCTTGGCATGATTATGATTATGCCTATTGGGAGTCCTATGGAGTCTCTAAGCAGTGGCTTCATTATGCTGAGATTTATCCTATCTCCTATAAGATTATTATCAAGAAAAGCTCTCCCTCTGACAAGGGGAGGCAGTATATATTTCCTGCTGACAAGTATGCCTACAGCTTCATTGAGAGAAAGGAAGGCAGTGTACAGATGAAAATCTATCAACCTTATAATACTAAAGGATTCAAGTGGTCTTCTAAGATGGATGCTTCTGTCATAGGTCTTTGGACTAAGATTCCTCTTTATGGTGATAAGGTTGTTATTTGCTCTTCCCTTAAGGATGCTTTATGCATATCTTGCCAGCTTCACATCCCTACTCTATGCCTTCAAGGTGAAGGCTATGACATGTCTGACACTGCCATTAATGAGTTGAAAAGACGATATAAAAAGATATTCATCTCTTTTGATACTGATAAGGCAGGTATTATTGATGGACAGAAATTGGCTCAATGCACTGGTTTTGTCAATATTGTCCCTAATCTTGGTTCTTGTAAAGACTATAGTGATTACTATAAGTCTTTGCAGGATAAAACACAATTCAAACAATTAAAAAATCTATTCAATTAACAAAAGAAAAATTATGGAAAGAGAAATTCTTATTGCAAATACTAAAACTCAGAAGAGAAGTAAGATTACAACTAGTGCCACAACTCTTGGCGAACTTAAGACTGATCTTCGTGCTGCTGGCATTGATTTTAGTGGCATGACTTTTACTGAAGGCATATCTAAGACTCAGCTTCTTAGTGATGACACTCAGCTCCCGCAGAATGTAATGTATAAAGGTCAGCCTACTAACAATCTTGTCATTCTTCTCACCAATACCAAGAAGAATATTGCTTCTGGTGTTCTTAGTCGTAAGGAGGCTTATAACCTCATCAAGCAGAACTCTCTGGAGAATGCTGTTAAGATTGAGTTTGGTAGAAATTTCACTCAGGTTCCTACTCTTGACCTTATTAAATTCATTGCGGCTAATGTCAAGAAGTCTGAGGCTCCAAAGACAGAACCTACTGAGCAGCCTAAGAATGAACCTAAGGTGTCTGAACAGTCTGAACAGCTCAATCAATCTAAGGAGTCTGAGACTTTCCTCACTCCTAAAGCTACAATTCTGTCTGTTGACAGTACTCTCTTTATGCACATCAGTCTTCTTGTCAATGAAGGCATGCTCTCTGTTTCTGACTTGCAGAAGCTGGAAAGAAACATTCATAAGCTTGTTATAACTACGAGTGGTGAGCCAGAGGACACTGATAAACTTATTGCTCAAGGTCAGAGTACTGCAACCTCTGACAATCTCATTGACGATGATGACATTGATGACATCATTGATGACCTTGGTCTGTAAAACATAACTTTATATTTCCGTTTTGGTCATTGGGAGTAAGGACATCTGTCTTTGCTCCCTTTATTTTTGTTTTTAAAATAATTAGTATGCAACATTCAGCAACTCCTATCCCTAATCCTGATCATCAAGAGGTTTGTGATATATACGAGGTCTTCAAGAACTTCTTTGGTGAGCAGTATGTTGATATTCAGGCTAAAGCTGACTCTTCTTATTATCTTATCTATGTTTGGTGGCCTTATGTCACTGTCACTAATGAATTTAATAAGTCTGTCTCTATTCAAGACCTCTATGCAAAAATTGAAATCGATGATAAAGGTTTCATTCCTTTTGAGTTCTCTGGTTTTCAGCTCAACAGGGCTACCTATTCTCAAGAACAGTTCCTTAGCAACTATATGCATAGTCATATAAGAGGTATTCCTAAAGATGATTTTACTCAATTTAAAGACCCTTGCCTTGGTAATGGACCTATCAGAAACACTATCAACACTCTTAAGACTGATTGTGACATTGCTGAATGGATGCTCTTCTGTCAGGAACTTTCCATGTATGTCACTGTTGAGTCTATCTCTGGAGGTCCTTGGCGCAGAATGGAGACTATAGGAAAGTCTACTGTAGCTCATGATTATGTTGATTATAATTTCAATATATCTAATTTCATATACCCTGTTTTCTTTACTGATTTTATGAAGAAGAAGTTCATACAGTATTATCTTACTCATGGACATCTTTCTCTTAGTTTCCGTAATGGTCAGTTTATTTGTGGCATGCCTTTCTATAAGTTCATCATTGATATAAGCAATGCTTTCATCAGTTATTGCAATACTGTTTTCACTACTGAATCTACTAAGCAAAAACTTGTTGACAGCAATTTGCTTAACTCTCTTGTTGTCTCTGATGGAAAGTTTTATGTTACAAGAAACAATACAAATTCACAAAACTTAAATCGCTATAAAGGTAAGTTTGTACTTGTCTTTAAAGGCAAACGCATTCTTACTACCATTACTGAATCTTCTATTAATGAGTTCTTTCCTGTCACTGTCATACATTATTGTATGGCTATGAATATACTGAAGAACATTCTCAAAGTAATTAATTATAGATATAAAAATGAACACAACAATAACAACACAGCCCAAGACTCTCCCCAAACTTGTAAAAGGACAGTCTACATATAAACTCATTGTTCCTCAAAGTGTAGAGGAGAAGATTAGGTATCTCATCCGTAAGTTTCCTTCTACTGAATGGTCTGGAGTTCTTTTCTTTACTCATGAAGGTTCTTTTGAGAATAATGATTTAGTCATCACTTGTACTGACTTTTATCCTATGGACTTAGGCACATCTGGATGGACTGAGTTCCACATGTCTGAAGAGGTTGCAGCTTATATGGCTCAGAATATTGAGCTGTTTGACTGTGACACTGGCTTGATACATTCTCATCATGCCTTAGGTGCCTTCTTCAGTGGTCAGGACAATCTTATGCTTCAGCAGGAAGGCAATGACACTAATTGCTTTGTATCTCTTGTTGTTGACACTAAAGGTACCTATGTTGCACGCATCACTCGTAAGGTACAGTCTAAATCTGAGGTCACTGTCAAGCCTCTTGGTACTTCTTATGAGTTCTTTGGCAATGGTTCCAAGACCATCAGCAATGACTCTACTGAGTTGACTAAGATTGTTGACAAGGAATATATTGAGTATTTTGACTTACAGGTTGAACGTCATGAAGTCCTTAATACTCTGTCTTATCTTGACATTCGTTTTGCAGAGATTGAACTTAAGAAGAAAGATGTTGCAAAGACTTCTGTTGTCTCTCAGCAGACTAATGATTTCAATCTAAAGTCTGAAACTGGTGATACTCAGTTCTTTGAATGGCTTCACCCTAAGGATATAAGAAACAATACTGTTCCACAGCAGACTTCTCTTGATTTCAAGGACACTTCTAAACAGGATACTGATAAAACAGAGACTGAGTGTGATTGGACCCCTGACCCTAAGAAAATTCATGAAGTAGTGGTTCACATAGTCACTCTCAATCTCATTCTCGATCCTAAGACCTTCAACTTCAAGCATTGGATTACACGTCACATGTCTAATGTTTATCAGCGCATCTTTGGTAAGCCTGCTACTGTAGACAGTCTTACCAATGCCTTCTGTGAATGGCGTGACTTCATCATACAGTTCACTCTTGACCACTATGATGAGCCTGATATTCCTTCTTATATGTATGATGAGTATGACATATTTACAAGTGTTGTTGCACAATCTATTATTGATGAACTTTCTGAATATGTTGATGATAATCCTTATATACAGCATTACATCAATACCCTTTACCAATATATTGTATAGCTTATGGAAACAAACGATATTAATAATTCAAACAATAATGAGACTACTTCTCTCAATATTACCGATAATGATGTAAATGATATTCTTGAAGAAAACGGCATCATTGAAGATGATGGTATCTTAGACCCTGAATTTGAAGAAATACCAGAGGAGAATAATTATGATGAAAATCAAGGAGAAGGAAATGATGATTTAGATATAGGACCTCTTCTTGGGGACATGGATGAAGCAGAATCTACAGAGACCTCTTCTGTAGAACCTACTTTCCCTACTCCACCTACCCTACCTACAGAACATACCTCTACTCCTCTTCCTCTCAATTCCCCCTCTCTCCTTGTTGATGAAGCTACTACTCGTTTCTCTGGTGCATCATGGTTTGATGAAATACAGAAGTCTCGTGTCATTATTGCTGGCATAGGAGGTATTGGTTCTAATGTGGCTTTTCAGCTTGCACGTATGGCTCCTGCTAACATCACTCTCTATGATGATGATGTTGTAGAGAGAGTCAATATGGCAGGACAGCTTTATAGCACCAATGACATTGGACAACGTAAGGTTGATGCTATAGCTTCTATGATTTCTGCCTACACATTAGCCAGGCAGGTCAATGCTGTTTCAAGTAAGTTCACTGACAGCACTGAGGCTGGTGACATCATGATTTGTGGATTTGACAACATGTTTGCACGCAAGACTTTCTACAATTCTTGGAAAAGACATATACAGACCTTGACTCCCGACAGTAGGGCTAAATGTCTCTTCCTTGATGGTAGATTGTCCATTGACACCTTACAGATTTTCTGCATTCAAGGTGATGATAAAGTTAGTATGGATAGGTATGAAACTGAGTTTCTCTTCTCTGATTTCCAGGCAGAACATACTGTATGTTCAATGAAGCAGACAACTTATCTTGCTTGTATGATTGGCTCTCTTATGGTAAATCTCTTTACCAATTTTATTGCCAATTCTCTTAACCCCATCATCCCTTATGATCTGCCTTTCTTCACTGAATATGATTCTCCAAACATGTTATTCAAAACCCAAAGCTGATGAGAGATTTAAAATATATAATCCAAAGATGCTTTGAAGGATACTTTCAAGACTCCATCTCTCCTTTTAGGAACAGTGTAATTCATAATTTTCAGTATATGAATGTCCCTATATTCAAGGATGTCTTTGAGCTTCCTGTATTTATGCTTGGAAAACTGTCTAATTGTAATCTACCTGTCACATCTGATGAGGTAGATTCTTTTACAGCATGTCTTAATTATACAGGTACAGAATCTGATTTCAAGACACTGTCTTCTAAGATGCGTAATATATTGATAAATACATTTAATAGAGCACGTCTTGTAAAAATACCATTGGATACTCAAGGCGAAAACTATTATTATGGTACATGTGGAGCTATCTTCAATAAGAACCTCATGCCTGTCATGATTATGTCATGGCGGATTGAGAAGGTACAGCAGGACAATCTTGACAAATCTTTTGTGTATAAGTTCACTCAACCTATCCTAAGGGTTTCTCCGTCTGTATTCACCGTTAAGGCTGATTCTCTCACACGATACATTATCAATCAGATAATCCCCAATGCTCTTAGAAACAGGTATGATGCTCCTCATATATACAGCAATCTCCTGTTTCCTTCAACCTATGAGTCCTTCAATATCAAAGTGGATATAGGTGAGTTCCCATTTACTCTTCAAAAAGTCAATGCACCGTCTGTTTCCACAACAAATGAAGAACTTCTTAATGTAGCACTTGCTAATATTGATGAAATAGCAGAATGACAATACAACAGTATTTTGGTGATTGGTGTAAGGTCATTAACCTGAATGATGCCAATGCTATACTAAAAAGACTTGCATCTTCCAGACAGGTTATATATCCTTGTATTAAGGATATATTCAAGGCTTTTACCGTATGTTCTTTACATAATCTTAGGGTTGTCATTATTGGACAGGACCCTTCTACCTCACCCTCCCACTTTTCTCCTTACTTAGAAGTTCTTATGGAGTCTGTTATTGACTTCTCTTTTCCTCATGGAAGTATTATCTTTGACCCGAGTTTGGAGAAGTGGGAGTCACAGGGAGTACTCATGCTTAATGCTGCACTTTCTTGTGTTGCTGGCAAGACTGGGTCTCACATTCTGTTATGGCGACCTTTCCTTAGGTCTTTTCTCACTAATCTCTCATCTCATACCAATGGCATTGTCTATGTCCTTATGGGGTCTGAGGCTCAAAGCTTTGCATCTTGCATCAATGGCAGATACAATCACATCCTGAAGACCAGACATCCCTCATGGTATGTTCAAAACCATCAGCCTATGCCTTCTTCCCTATGGCATCACATCAACAACATTCTCATAGGACAGAATGGTTATGGCATACAATGGTATGAAACAAATTAAGTAAAAAGTATTAATCAAAAATTTCAATCAAAAGCTCAAAAAGGCCCAGAAAGGCTTAGTAAGGCTTATTATTTTTTAAACAAA
>ERZ1034992.553-NODE-553-length-20188-cov-5.045050_pt1 | contig 20188 bp, 14 predicted proteins | sample MGYA00520695_ERZ1034992 | MGnify/ENA primary metagenome ERZ1034992 (study PRJEB33766, sample SAMN09781778) | gut metagenome | biome: gut microbiome | host: Homo sapiens | place: Madagascar | study: EMG produced TPA metagenomics assembly of the PRJNA485056 data set...
ACTCATTGCTGCTGGTTTCGATGGCAACAAGTATTTCTGTATTGATTTTTACAGTGCCGGCACTTTGCAATAAATGGATTATTCCCGGATGCATTTTACTGGTTCTTTATTTGTATAAACATGCAATAATAATTTTTCGGAAATATAATTATAAAAAAGAAATTTATTCAAAACTCATACAAAAAACATCTAAACGTTATGAGCAGCGTTATTTTATTCCATATATGGGAAGTCCGTGTATGCGCTCTGTGGTTTATTTTGCTCTTTGTGAAATTAACCACCAGAAAGATTATAAAAATATAAAAAAACGGGCATTCGCAGATTGTCGAAACTATGAAAAACCGCATATCGCGATAATAAATACAGATAAGAATGGAAAATTATCTTTTTTTACGATTGATCCCATAACTGGAGATAAGGAGGAAGTATGAAGTGCGATTATTGCGGTGCGGAAATTGGTGGTGAGGAAACTTGTTGTAAACATTGCGGAGCACCATGTGCCCGTGTTCACGATACTCATAATTCCGCACAGAACAAGGAAGCGGCTGTTTCAAAATCTCACAATGATGATGTCGGTGTGACGGTTGACAAAGAGCATCAAATCTCAAAAAAAGCGGATGAATTAATTCCGATGAGTTCTCCTGATATAAGTTTCTTAAAGAAAAATCAAGAGATGAGAAAAGATGCAAATAATTCATGGCTGGGCTGTATTTTTTTGATTGTGATAGTCATAATTATTTTTGCTGTATTTGCAAATGATTTTTGATTTCTGCATTGCAGAAGAATTACTGCATCGAATGGGGGCTTTGAGAATAAAAAATACAGGCTGTGCGGCTTTCGGGGCGGCGCAGCCTGTATTTTTTATGGGTTTACTGAGAGGCTTTGCGGAAGGCTTTCAGACTTTCCAATGCCATCGGAACATTATGCACACGCACAATTTCCACTCCGGCAGATGCCAATGCACATAATATGCCTGCCGTCGCGTAATCGCGTTCCACCGGCTTTTTGCCCGGACATAACGACGCCAGAAAGGATTTGCGCGACGGTCCGTAGAATAACGGCGTATGCAGCCGCTCCCGCAGATATGCCGCATTGCGGACTAATGCAAAATCCTGTTCCGGCGTTTTGGCAAAACCCAGACCCGGATCCAGCATGATCGCATCGGAACGTATCCCTGTTTCTATTGCCTTCGCCTGCGCATTTTCCAGAAAATCCGCCACTTCCTCTACAACATCCTCGTAGCGCATCATTTCCGGAGTACGCATGTTTTCCGGCGTGCCGCGCATGTGCATCAGAACAGCCGCCGCATCAAATTCCGCAACCGTTTCCGCCATTGCCGGATCGAAGGTGAAACCGCTGACATCGTTGACAATATCCGCCCCCGCTTCCAATACCGCACGGGCAACCGGTGCTTTCCGGGTGTCAACACTGATCACGGCATCCGGTTTCCGTTCCAGCAGAGCATGTATGACGGGCAGCAGCCGCGCTTTTTCCACCTCCACTGGAACTTCCGCCGCGCCGGGCCGGGTCGATTCCGCGCCGATGTCCACACCGGCGGCTCCGGCGTCAAACATGCGCAGTGCTTCTTCCACCGCGGTGGAAACGTCTGCATAGCGTCCGCCGTCGCTGAACGAATCCGGCGTAACATTCAGGATTCCGAACACTGCCGGAACCGAACCTGAAAGATCCAGTTCCGGTTTGTTTTTATTCGCGAGTTTCAGAATCATCGGCACTGTCCGTTTCCGGGGCGTTTTCTTCCGCTGTCGTTTCCGGCACAACCGTTTCCGGGGCAGGGGATTCCGACGCAGACGCATCCGGGTTTTCCGGTTGAACACCAACCAGAACCGAATCATCCGTTTTCGGCGCATCGGGCTGTTCAACGTCCACCACCACAGAAGCACCCGTGATCCGGTCGTTCTTGCGCAGTTCCATGATCCGGACGCCCTTCGAGGAGCGGCCGACAATGCGGATTTCATCCACTTTCATACGGGAAATCAGACCGCGTTCCGTGGTGAGAATCAGTTCGTCGCCGTGTTTGACCCGCAATGCGGCAACGACTTCTTCGCCGGGGCGGAGATTGACGTTCTTGACGCCCTTCGCTCCGCGGCGGGTCAGGCGGTATCCTTCCACGAAACTGCGTTTGCCCATACCGCCGCTGGTGATGACCAGCAGCTGCGGGCGACCGTCGTCCACCAGCGCGGTGTCATCGCCTTCTTCCGCATTTTCCTCTGTTTCCGTTTCGACGGATTCCGTTTCGGTTTCAGGTTCATTGTCCGGCGCATTTTCATCGGTTTCCGGCAGTTCTTCGCCGGCGGCCGGGTTGGCGGCGGGCACCACTTCCATGCTGACGATATAATCATCCGGCAGTTTGAACCGGATACCGGTAACTCCGCGGGTGGCGCGTCCCATGGAGCGGACGTCCTGTTCGACAAAGCGGCAAGCCATGCCTTTGGCTGTGGACAGGATGATTTCACTCCTGCCGTCGGTGATGGCTGCGGCGATGAGATCGTCGCCTTCCTCAATGACAATGGCGCGGAGTCCGCGGTTTGCCAGGTGGCGGAAGTCCGTCAGACGGGTTTTCTTGATGACGCCGTTGCGGGTTGCCATGACAATGGAGTAGTCCGGGTTGTCGAACATCGCCTTGTTCAGAGTGAGCATGGCTTTAATGCGTTCGCCCGGTTCCACTTTGATCAGGTTGGTGATGGCTCTGCCTTTGCCGGTACGCGCACCTTCCGGAATGTCGTAAACGTTCATCCAGTACATGTAGCCCTTGTCCGTGAAGAAGAAAATCAGGTCATGGCTGTCGGCATTGAACAGGTGTTCCACATGGTCCTCATCTTTGGTTTCCATGCCGATGACACCAACGCCGCCGCGGTGCTGGGTGCGGTAGGTATCCGCCGGTACGCGCTTGATGTAGCCGGTGTTGGAAACGGTGATGACGCAGGAATGACGCGGAATGAGGTCGGCGTAGTTCAAGTCGCCTTCGTCATAGGTGATTTCCGTGCGGCGTTTGTCGGCATAACGGCTCTTGACGTCGAGCAGTTCTGTCTTGATGACGCCGAGCCGGAGTTCGCGGCTGGCGAGCAGACTCTTGAGGTATTCGATGGTCTTCATCAGTTCATCGTATTCATTCTGAAGATCTTCGATTGCCAGACCGGTCAGCTGATAGAGTCTCATATCGAGAATGGCATTTGCCTGAATTCTGGAGAAGCCGAACCGCGCAATCAAAGCCGGCAGAGCTTCATCCCGGTTGCGGGATCCGCGGATAATTTTGACCACTTCGTCGATATTGCGGACCGCAATCAGCAGACCTTCGAGAATGTGTGCGCGGGCTTCGGCTTTCGCCAGCTCGAACCGGGTCCGGCGGGTAACCACTTCCAGACGATGATCGATGAACGCCTGAAGCACCTGGCACAGATTCAGTGTGCGCGGGCGGTTGTGGTCGACGACCAGCATCTGGCATCCCAGAACGCTTTCCATCTGCGTGTGGGTATAGAGCTGGTTCAGAACGACGGAAGCCATGGCGCCGCGTTTGATTTCAATGACAATGCGGATACCGGCTTTCAGACTGGTTTCATCGCGCAGATCGGAGATTCCGGTGATGCGCTTGTCGCGCACCAGTTCCCCGATTCTCTTGACCATCATTTCCTTGTTGACGGCATAGGGAATTTCCCGGACGATGATATATTCGCGGCCGTCCTTTTCCACAATTTCGGCTTTGGCACGGATTTTGACGACGCCGTGTCCGGTTTCATACAGACTGCGGATCGGGTCGATGCCGCAGATTTTCGCGCCGGTCGGGAAGTCGGGTCCGGGCAGGTACTGCATGAGTTCCTTGACGGAAGCGGCGGGGTTTTCCAGCAGATGCACGGTTGCGTCGATGACTTCCCCCAGATTGTGGGGTGGGATGTTGGTTGCCATGCCGACGCCGATACCCATGCTGCCGTTGACCAGCAGGTTCGGGAATTTACAGGGGAGAACTTCCGGTTCATTGGTGTCTTCATCGAAAGTCGGAATCATGTCCACGGTGTTCTTATCGATGTCGGCAAGAAGTTCTTCCGTGAAACGTTCCATACGGCATTCGGTGTAACGGTAAGCCGCCGGGGGGTCGCCGTCGATGCTGCCGAAGTTGCCCTGTCCGTCGATCAGGGGCATACGCATGGAAAAGTCCTGCGCCATGCGGACGAGCGTATCGTAAACGGAAGAGTCGCCGTGCGGATGGTATTTACCGATCACTTCACCGACGACACGCGCGCTTTTCATGTGCGGACGCGATTTGATCAGACCCAGCTGCCGCATGGCAAAGAGGATTCGGCGGTTGCAGGGTTTGAGTCCGTCGCGGACATCGGGGATGGCACGTCCGACGTTCACGCTCAGCGAATACTGCAGATACGCAGTATGCATGATATCTTCGATATTAATCGGAATATCCTGTGTGTCAATCGTAGTTTCACTCATGGGAAAAAATATCCTTGTTAAGGGTTGAAAATTCTTTCATTCTTGAGTAATATACACTGGATTTGATGAAAAGCAAGGTTTGCGCGCGTACGCGTGAGGCATTCTTTCCCATTTTTTGCGGGTTTTTCCGAAAGGCGGCAGCTGTGCCGGACAAACCTGCTTCCAGCCTTGCGGATTTTTTTACATTTCCATTTGATTTTAGCCGATAAGAGAATATATTGTCGGCATATGAGATTATCAGAAATCATGGAGATTCATAATGAGAGCAGTAGTCAGTGTAGTCGGGTGCGATGCCGTGGGCATTATCGCGCAGGTCAGTAAAGGTTGTGCCGATTGCGGCGTCAATATTCTGGATATTTCCCAGACTGTTCTGCAGAATTATTTCACCATGATCATGATTACGGACATTGAGCATATCAATGTGCCGTTCACCGAATTTGTGGATCGCATGGCTGCACTGGGCAAATCCCTGAATCTGGAAATACATGCCATGCACGAGGATATATTCAACGCCATGCACCGGATCTGAAAGGAGCGGGGGTACACATGCTCGACAGCAAAGATATTTTTGAAACACTGAACATGATCCGGGAAGAGTGTCTGGACGTGCGCACCATCACCATGGGCATTTCCCTGTATGACTGCCAGAGCGATGACGAAAAGCGGCTCTGCGACAGAATTTACGATAAGATCATGCGTCATGCCATGGATCTGGTCAAGACAGGCGAAGACATTTCCAAGGAATACGGCATTCCGATCATCAACAAGCGCGTGTCGGTTACGCCCATCGCCCTGATGGCGGGCGGAATCAGCCGCAACGGAGCCATCCGCATAGCGCAGACTCTGGACAGGGCAGCACATGAACTGGGAATCAATTTCATCGGCGGATACAGCGCATTGGTGCAGAAAGGATTTTCCAACGGCAGCCGCACGCTGATTGAATCCATCCCCGAAGCCTTGTCCCAGACCGAACTGGTCTGTTCATCCGTCAATGTGGCTTCCACCAAAGCCGGGATCAATATGGACGCCGTGGCGACCATGGCGCATGTCATTCGCCAGACAGCCGCGCTGACCCGCAGCCGTAATGCCATCGGTTGTGCCAAACTGGTGGTTTTTGCCAATGTGCCGGAAGACAATCCGTTCATGGCGGGGGCGTTTCACGGGGCAGGCGAGCCGGAAACCGTGATCAATGTCGGGGTTTCCGGTCCGGGTGTGGTCGCTTCCGCAATCCGCCGTGCCGGGGAAGACTGCGATCTTTCCGAAATTGCTGAAACCATCAAGAAAACGGCATTCAAGATTACCCGCATGGGACAGCTGGTCGCGCAGCTGGCTTCGGATCGTCTGGGAGTTCCGTTTGGCATTGTCGACTTGTCGCTGGCACCGACTCCGGCGATTGGCGATTCCGTGGCTTATATTCTGGAATCCATCGGACTGGAAAAGTGCGGATGTCCGGGAACGACTGCCGCGCTTGCCATGCTCAACGACGCAGTGAAAAAAGGCGGCGTGATGGCGTCGTCGCATGTCGGCGGACTTTCCGGCGCGTTCATTCCGGTGTCGGAAGATGCCGGCATGATAGAAGCCGCGCGGATCGGAGCGCTTTCCATTGAAAAACTGGAAGCGATGACGGCTGTCTGTTCTGTCGGGCTGGATATGATTGCCATTCCGGAAGATACGGAGGAAGCGGTCATTGCCGGAATCATTGCCGATGAAATGGCGATTGGTGTGGTCAATACGAAAACCACGGCGGTGCGTCTGGTTCCGATCGGAAAAGCGGGCGACATGGTTTCTTTCGGCGGTCTGCTGGGCGAGGCTCCGGTTATTCCGGTTTCCGGATATTCTCCGAAGAAAATGATTCGCCGCGGCGGACGTATCCCCGCTCCGATTCAGAGCCTGAAAAACTGAAATTCAGAGTGTTTTACCGCAAAAAAAACGGCGCCTTTCCGGGAACGCCGTTTTTTTATGGTCCTCCGGAAACTTACTTGCAGCAGGGAATAGTGCGGAAGAGTGCGGCGATACTCTGCGCGGCTTCCGCAACGGGAATTTCCGTCAGATTGATGCAGAGATCGTAATTGATTTTGTCGCCCCAGACCTGTCCGGTGAAGAAACGGTAATACGAAGCCCGGTTCTTATTGACTCTTTCGATTTCGCGCTTCATTTCCTTTTCCGTGATTTTTTCGGATTCCGGCGTACGCGCCATGCAGCGTTTGAGACGGCTTTCTTCCGAAGAATAGACAAAGATGCGGAACGGGTTCAGTTCGCGCAAAATGTAATCGGCGCAGCGTCCGACGATCACGCAGTCGGATTTTTCCGCCATTTCCCGGATGATTCCGCTTTGTTCCCGGTAAATGGCATAGTTCTGTTTCTGCATGGGATCCGCCAGCAGGAAGCTGTGTCCGGCGGAAAGCGGGGGCAGCAGCAGGTTGGGGCGGCGTTCCAGGATGGACTGGACATATTTTTCCGCAAAGGAAGTGCGTTCGGCAATGCCCCGCACGATTTCCTGGTCATAATAAGCAAAATGCAGCAGTTCCGCCAGTTTTCTGCCCAGCTCTCTGCCGCCGCTTCCGAATTCACGTCCGATGGTGATGATTTTCATTCAAAACCCCTTTCTGTAATGCCTTGAATCTGCTTTTACCATAACTTTCATTCTGCGATTTGTCAAGCGCAATATCTTACTTTTTCGCAAATCCGCCGGATAACGGAAAAATCTGCGGTCTGATTGACTTCCGGCATTTTGCTGATATATTACCGTTCAGACTGGTGTTCAACAAGAAGGGAACATGATGGAAAAACCTGCTGATGACGGATTTACGCGGAAAACGGCTGTCCGCCCCCGCTGTTTTGCGGATACGCCCGGATGCCCCGAAGCCGCCGCGGATTCCTATACCGGACGGGTGCGGCGGCGGAATGAGGACAGTTTCCTGTATGCTTATGACCGCAGCGGACGCCGCCTGCTTGCCGCGGTTGCCGATGGTATCGGCGGAACCTGCAACGGCGACGTCGCCGGCAGTTTTTCCCTGCGGATGCTGGAACAGAAATGGCGCAGTTTTGTCATTCCCGAATCGAACCGGGAGGAAATCGTACGGCATTTTCTGCTGGACGCCGCGGCGGATTTGAATGAACGGATCCACGCGGTCAATAATCTGCCCGGCGGTTCCGGCTGCATGGGGACCACTCTGGCCGCGGCCGTTTTTCTGGAGGATTTTGCAGTGGGAATCAATGCGGGAGACAGCCGGATGTACTGTATCCGGAACGGCCGGATCTCGCAGCTTTCCCGTGATCATCACCTTGCCGGCGAGCTGGTGCGGCGCGGCAAGATTTTTCCTCGGGACGCCGCGCGCATACCCGGCGGCAATATGCTGACGCAGGCCATCGGTCCCAACCGGACGGTTGAACCGTACTGCGTGGCTGCCGATCTGCATTCCGGAGATCAGTTCCTGCTTTGTACGGATGGTCTGACCGCACATGTTTCCGATGCGGAAATACTGGAAACCGCCATGCGGGAATCATCCGCTTCCGCTGTGGTCAAATCTCTTTGTCATCTGACTTTCCGGCGCGGCGCCAGAGACAATACAACTGTTATATTCGTGAGGATTCCATGACGTCTTTTCTGAAAAAACCGCAGTTCCATTTTCTGCTGATTCTGCTGGCGGCTCTGCTGCTCCGTTTCCTGTATCTTGCCGATTTTGCCCAGCTCCCGCTGTTGGGACAGGTGGTCGGTCCGGATGTTTCCGAATATTATGCGGAGGCACAGCGCATACGCGCCGGACACTGGCTTCCTGCGGATTCTCTTTCCATACATGCGCCGCTGTATCCGTATGTCCTGGCGTTGTTTCTTTCGCTGACCGGCGGTGATCTGTTCCTGACCCGGCTGCTGCAAAGTTCCGTATTCTGTCTGCTGACTCTGCTGCCGCTTTTCCTGCTGCTGCGCCGGCAGACTGCCGGTTTGTCCTGCGGTTTGCGTTTCCTGCCGCAGACGGCATGTCTGCTGCTGGCACTGTACCCGCCGCTGGTGATTTACCAGTCGGAATTTTTCAGTGAAAACCTGATGCTTGTGCTGATGCTTTTTTCCTTGTGGAGTTTTACGCGTCATACCCCGGCGGCGGAACTGTATGCCGGAATTTTTGCCGGACTGGCGGTTCTGGCGCATCCGGGCTGTGTGTTCCTGATTCCGTTTGCCGGACTGTACGCCTGGTTCCGCCTCCGGTCCAACTGGAAAAAACGTCTGCTGAGAACTGCTCTTTTTGCCGCGGGCGCGGCTCTGCTGATTCTCCCGGTCTGCATACGGAACAGCCGGCTGGCGGGCCATGCAGTGCTGATCCAGGGAAACAGCGGCCTCAATCTGTATCTGGGGAACAGCGCCGCCGCGACGGGAACCTGCTGGCTTCCGCCCGGCAGCCGCTGGGACAAAACACTGGATGCCGCCGGCTGTGATGCGGCGCGGCAGGGAATTTCGCGGGATGCGTTTTTCCGGAACGAGGTGTTCCGCTATCTGACGCGTTTCCCCGCGGACTATGCCCGGAAACTGCTGAAGAAAGCCGCCATGTCCGTCAGTGCCAGGGAGTTCACCACCTGGTCGGACGCCACGGCTCTGGGGGCGGTGTTCTGGCATAAGTATCTGTTTCACGGCTGGTTCATGTTCCTGCTGCTTCCGGGCGGACCGGTACTGCTGACCGGACTGTTCCGGCGGCGTTTCCGGCGGAACATGAGTCTGGAACTGCTGCTGTTTGTTTCCATTTTTGCCGGACAGATTTTTCTGCTGACTTCGGGACGCTACCGGCTGCCGCTGATTGTGCCGCTGGCGGTTTTTGCCGGATACTTCCTGTGTGTGCCGAAACGTTTTCTCGGAAATACGCGTCAATGCGCTTACACGCTTGCCGCTCTGGTTTTCGTGTTCGGCGCGGGAACTTATCCTTACGCGATTCCGCGTCAGCCGGAACGTGAATACGCCCGGAGTCTGCTGGCTTCCGCTCAAATCAAAGCGGGCAATCCGAGGGCGGCTGTTGAATTGTATGCCGGTTCCGCTTCCGGTGATTTTTTCCCGGACCGCCGGCTTTCCATTCTCGGACAGGCATGGTATGAACTGGGTGATCTGAAACAGGCGGGGAAATATTTCCGTCAGTCGGTGAAAGATTTTCCCGGTCAGACGGAAGGATATCTGAATTATGCGTCTGTCCTTTCCGCCTCCGGACAGGATGCGGAAGCGGAAAAACTGCTGAAGGAGGCGTTGAAGCGTCCGGCAAAAACGGCAGCGCGCGCGGATCTATTCTACAATCTGGGGGAAATCGCCCAGCGGAACGGACGTCTGAATCAGGCGGAGGAATATTACGGGAATGCGTTGAAGCTGCAGCCGGCGCATTTCCGCGCGATGAACAATCTGGGCGCGGTGCATCTGCGGCGGAATCAGCCGGAACAGGCTTTGCCGCTGTTTGAACGTGCTTCAAAACTGAATCCGGCGAATGTGCTGTTTCAGGTGAATCATGCGCTGGCACTGGCGATGTGCGGACGCGAACCGGAAGCGCGGCGGCTGGTTCAGGAAATTCTGCGCAGAGAACCTGATTGTCTGCCGGCACAGCGTCTGCTGAAAGCCCTGCCGCCGGAACGCTGAACTTCCTGCTGTCCGTTCAGCTGTTTTTCCATTTCCGCACGGCTTTGCGTTCCAGTTCGAGTGCGCGGGGATGCTGTTTGTAGAAAATGCTGTCCTGGCTGGTCCCGCTTTCGGCAGCCGCCTTGCGCTGCGTTTCATACAGGGTTCTGTAAGTTCCGCCTGCCGCCATCAGTTCTTCATGCGTGCCCTGCTGTTCGATTCTGCCGTCTTTCAGCACAACGATTTTGTCGGCGTTGCTGATGGTGGAAAGACGGTGGGCGATAATCAGGGTGGTGCGTCCTTCCATGAGGGAATCCAACGCCTGCTGAACCAGTTTTTCGGAAATGGTGTCCAGTGCGCTGGTTGCTTCGTCGAGCAGCAGAATGGCGGGGTTTTTCAGCACGGCGCGGGCAATGGCGATACGCTGTTTCTGTCCGCCGGAAAGGCTTGCGCCGTTTTCCCCGATGACCGTATTGTATTTGTGCGGCAGTTTTTCCACAAATTCCTCGACGTTGGCGAGCCGTGCCGCCTGACGGATTTCCTCCATGGATGCATCTGGGCGGCCATACGCCAGATTGTCGTGAATGGTTCCGCTGAACAGGAACGGTTCCTGCAGAACCACACCGATATTGCTGCGGTAGGATTCCTGCGTGAACTCGCGGATGTCGCGGCCATCCACCCGGATGGCTCCGTCCACAACGTCGTAAAAGCGGAGCAGCAGGTTGCCGATGGTGGACTTGCCGCAGCCGGAAGGTCCGACCAGTGCCACCTTCTCGCCCGGCTGAATATCCAGCGAAAAATCACGGAGAACCGGTGCGTCGGCATATTTGAAGACCACATGGTCAAATTGGATATGACCTTTGAAACGTCCTGCAATTGCGGCGTTGGGAGCGTCCTTGATTTCCGGAATGACGCGCAGAATTTTCATGATCCGCTGGGCTCCGGCAAGTCCCTGCGACACCGAATTCATCTGTGAAGCGATTGCCGCGATCGGACCGACCTGTATGCCGATATAGGTGTAGAACGCCACGAAATCGCCGACGGAGAAATCCTGTCCGACCATGACAATGCCGCAGCCGATGATGATCAGATAGGTGAGGATGATAAGCGATTCATAGATGCCGTTGCAGACATTGCCCTGCTGGTTCATTTTGACGGCGAGATCGACGGTCGGGCGCATGCTGCTGAAGAAGTGGCGGCATTCCGCGCGTTCCTTGGAGAAGGATTTCACCACGCGTATGCCGTTGATGGTTTCCGCAAGGTTGGCGGAAATTTCCGACATCTTTTCCTGAAGCAGACGTGCGTTGGCGCGGATGTACCGGTTGAAAATGAAGAAGTTGAGGAAATGGATCGGCAGGGCGATCATGGCGACCAGCGCCAGTTTCCAGTTGATGAAGAAGACTGCAAACGTGATGATGACCATGGTGAAAACCTGATCCACCATGCCGATGCAGAGAGTGATGAGCCCCTGCAGCAGGGATACATCGCTGATGATGTTGGAGATCAGTTTTCCTGTGCGGTATTCTTCGTAGAAACGCAGGGACAGGCTTTGCAGATGTTTGAAAATGCGCTGACGGACGTCCAGCAGAATCCGGGTGACGGTGTACGTCCCCAGAAATCCGGTGATCAGGCGCATGATGAAGCGGATGGTGTAAACCGCAATCAGACTGACCGCCAGGAGAAAGAACAATCCCCAGTCTTTGGACGGCAGAACGCGGTCGATCACGATTTTCAGCACCAGCGGCATGGTCAATGCCAGACTTGAGAACATGATGGAGGTTGCAGCCGAAAGGAAGAGCATCCGTCTGTACTGCTTCAGGAGCGCGGAAACCTTGAATTCAGTCATCTTGGAGATCCTTCTGTTGGTTGGGACCGGAGAAAAGGGCTTTCTCCGTTATGACAGGGTAAGATGTTGCCAAAATCATTTATTTCAAGTGCCGGAAAGAAAAAAAACAGTTTTTTTTGCGGTTTTCGACATGGAAAAAGCGGTATCCTATGCTAAAGTATCCCATATCAACATCTGAGGAGATATGCGAATGGACTTCACGAAGAAATATGATGTGGCGGTTGTCGGCGGCGGTATCGCCGGAGCTGCCGCAGCATTGCAGGCCGCTCGTTCCGGCAAGAAAACTGTTCTGATTGAAAAAACTGTTCTGCTGGGCGGCCTCGCCACCAGCGGACTGGTCTATATCTATCTGCCGATCTGCGACGGAAACGGGCATCAGGCGTCTTACGGCATCACGGAAGAACTGTTGCGCAACAGCCTCGAATATGGTCCCGGCGATATTCCGGTCTGCTGGCCGAATGAAAAAAATGCGCCGGAAGCCAAACGTTTCTGCTGCCGTTTTTCTCCGGCGGCGTTCATGCTTTCTCTGGAAGAACTGCTGCTGAATGCCGGTGTTGAGCTTTGGCTGGATACTCTGGTATGCGATACGGAATGCACTGATTCCAGAATGACCGCTGTGGTGGTGGAAAACGAAAGCGGCCGCGGCAGAATCGAAGCCGGCTGTTTTGTGGATGCTTCCGGTTCCTGCATCCTGGCGCGGCGCGCCGGTCTGCCATGCCGGACGGAGGATAACTACCTGACCATCTGGGCGTTGGAATATGCGCTGGGCATCAATGGTGATTTCGGGGAAAACCTGAATATGAAATTTTTCACCGCCGCCAGCCTGAACCCGCCGAATGAACTTATTATTCCGGCGGAACTGAAGACGCGGCTGTATCCCGGCATGACCGATGATGAGATCCGCAAAAAAATCACTTTCAACGGATTGAGCGGCAAATCCGTTACCGAATTCGTGACCGAGGCTCACCGCGTTCTGCGTGAACAGTTCCGTCTGCATCAGGAAAAAGGCGAATCCCGCAAAGACCGCTTTCCGGTTAAACTGCCGCTGATGCCGCAATACCGTAAATCCTACTGTCTGGACGCTGAATATGTGCTGAAGGATGGAGAAAACAACCGCACCTTTGAAGACTCCATCGGTATGATTCCTGACTGGCGGAAAGCCGGACCGGTCTGGGAAGTGCCGTACCGTTCTCTCTATACCCGGAAAATGGGCGGACTCCTGGCAGCCGGACGCTGCACCGGCGCTGCCGGCGACGCCTGGGAAGTAACCCGCGTGATTCCGTCTGCCGGATTGACCGGACAGGTCGCGGGGCTTGCCGCTTCCATGGCGATTGATCAGCGGAAGGAAGTCTGGGAACTGGATACCGAAGAACTTCAGCAGAATCTGCGGAAATTGGGAGTCCGCATTCATCTGCCGGAAATCGGTCTGTAAGAATTTTTCCGGACAGAAATAAAAACAGGGCAGGGACGCTGAATCTCTGCCCTTTCTTTTTTTCAGAATGCCGTTTTATTCAGCCGGCGGAGGTTCCGGATGTTTCCGGCGGGCGCGGAAAAGCCATCCGGCAATGACGGCGGTAAACGGCGCAACCAGCACCAGGGAAAAGCTGCCGATCAGGGTTTTGACCGTTTCGGCGGCAACCAGCGTGCTGTTGAGAAAATCCCAGGGGGAAGTTCCCTGCGCGGCAAACATCATCAGCAAGGTGATATAGCCGCCGGAATATGCCAGCAGCAGAGTGGTGGTCATGGTTCCGACCACACTTCTGCCGATCCGGATTCCGGAACAGATCAGTTCTTTCGCGGGAAGTGACGGATTGTGGTGCGCCACTTCCTCCACTCCCGCCGCAATGTCCATGGCAAGATCCATTACCGCTCCGGAACTCGCCAGAATCATGGCTCCGATGAAAATATCCTGCAGGTTCAGAAATTCATACCCGGAATAAAGCAGTGCCTGCACATACGGCATGGTCGCCCCGTTGATTTTCATCAGATGTCCGAACAGATGCGCCATACCCAGCCCAGCCAGAATGCCCGCCCCTGAACCCGCGAAGGCGGCAAACCCTTTCCGGGTTACACCCGCAACCAGGTAGACAATGACCGCGGTCAGCAGGCATACACTTCCGAAGATGGTCCAGCTGGCGGGCCAGCCGCGCAATGCCAGCGGAATCACCGCTTTCCAGATTACCAGACAGCTGAACACAAAGCTGAACAGGGCTTTGGTACCGGTCCATCCGCCGAAAACGCACAGCAGCAGACAGAATCCGCCGAAGAGCAGGAGTCCCCATCCGCTGCGGCTGTGATCCTGCGCAATCAGCACGGCGTTCTCCGGACGATCCGACGGCTGAAGAATGACGATTGCCGTATCGCCCGGCTCAAATTCCTTGTCCAGTTCCAGCTGGGCGCGGAGTTCATTGCTGGCATGAAAGACCTGTCCCTTGAAGAAGCCGTCCAGCATCCGCACCGTCAGTTTCTGAGAGCCGAACCGGACAAGACCGTGCTGCATCACGGCGGTATTGTCCACTGTAATCACTTCCGCCCGAACCCGTTTTCCCGTCTGTGCGGCGGGGTGTGGGGGCGGCGGAATGAAATACAGCACGATGCAGCAGATCAGTACCGCGATCAGGAAAATTCCTTCCTGTTTCGGCAGCGGAAACAGCCGTTTCATCAGAAGATCGATTTCAGTTTTTTGGCAATGTCGGTGTTGTCGAGGAAGCCGGTGAAGATTTCCGCGCCGACACCGGAACTGGTGGTCAGCACGGGCAGGGCGGTATGGGAACCGCTGGTCCAGCCGATACCGGCTTTGGCGTTCATGACAATGCGCGCTTCATTGCTGAGATTGTTGTTTTTGAATGCTTTTTCCAGCTGGGCAATTTCTTTGGCGGACAGCACCATCGGACCTTTGCCGGAGAACTGGAAACCGAAGTCGGCGGTCAGCATCTTTTTGGCGTCTTCAAACGAAAATTCCGGATTCGCTTTCTGCGCCGCGGCGAGTTTCTGTTTGAACTTGCCGACGGAGCATTTCTGATTGGCGAGACGTTCCATATAAAGCGCATATCCCGTGCCGGCGAAGCCCATGGTCATGCCGCCGGTTTCATGGTCGCCGGTAACGACGATCAACGTTTCCTTCGGATGTTTTTCCGCGAATTTGACCGCCACCCGGACCGCTTCATCCAGAGCCAGCACTTCGCCGAGGTTGCCGGCGGCTTCGTTGGCGTGTCCGCACCAGTCAATGGCGCCGCCTTCAATCATCATGAAAAAGCCCTTGGGATTGTCCAGCAGTTCGATGCCTTTGGCGGTGAATTCCGCCAGCGTGGCAATGGAACCGTCGGCGTCAATGGCATACGGCAGATTGCTGTCGCAGCCGCGAGCCAGCACTTTGCCGCAGCCGGGTTTGAGAGCCAGCAGATCTTTTTTCGTGCTGACCACTTTATAGCCTGCCTGTTCCGCCAGCTTGTAGATGGAAGCGCCTTTGTATTCCGGAGCTTTTTTGTCGTCGGCATTGGCAACTCCGCCGCCGCCGAAATAATCGAAGCCGGAGGCAATCAGATCCAGACCGATGGCGTAATACTGGGAACGGCTCTTCCGATGAGCATAGAACCCGGCGGGGGTGGCATGATTGATGGTGACAGAGGTGATGATTCCAATTTTTCTGCCGGTTTTCTGCGCCGCTTCCGCCACCGATTCCAGACGGCGGGTTCCCGCGGAATCCATGCCGATCCGTCCGTTATTGGTTTTTTCTCCGCAGGCAATGGCTGTGGCGGCGGCAGCGGAGTCTGTAACCAGCGAATCGGCGGAACAGGTACGGGTCGTGGCATGATACTTCAGCGTGTTGAGAGTGAGCTGACCGTGTCCCTGCTGACGGGCAAATTCGTCGGCAATCATGCGCTGCGGCGTGGACATGCCGTCTCCGATGAACAGGAATACGTACTTGGGGCTTTGAGCGCAAAGGCTCAAGGCGGCAAACAGGATTACGAGAACTGAAACAAATCTTTTCACGCTGGCATCTCCTTGCAGGCTTGATTAAATAAAAATTTCACGGCGGAGTTCCGGGGCAAATCCCTGCTCCCGCACGGTCTGACATACTTTAGCATTCAAACTGTTTTTTTGCAAACGGAAAAGAATGAACAGCGGATTTTTTTCATGAAAAAGACGTTCGCATTCCGGAAACAGGTTTCAATCACCCAGCACTACTTTTTCCACGCGCGGACGGGTCTGTTCTCCCAGAAAACGACACGCGCTTTCCTGAATGTCCGACGGCAGATCCGTCATGAAAAAACGTGATTTTCCGGTTTGTTTCGGATTCGCACTCAACGAATGTTCCTGAAGAAAACGGGTGAGCTGCACTGCACATGCCGCCGCACTGTCCAGAATTTTCAGTGAATTGCCGAAATAATGCTCCAGCGCTTTCCGGAAAACCGGATAATGAGTACAGCCCAGCAGCAGCGCATCTGTCGGATTGCGCCGGACACTGGAAAGATAGAGGTCAAGGACATGGAAAGTGAGCGGTTCATCGCAGATGCCTTCTTCCGCGAATGGGACCAGCAGCGGGCAGGCAATGGTTTCGACGATGAGTCCGGGATTGACCGCATGAAGTGCACGGCGGTAGGCGTCGCTGTTGACTGTCGCCCTGGTGGCAATCACGGTAACGCTTTCCGCACCGCTTTCCACAACAGCCTGGACTCCGGCTTCAATCACCCCTGTCATCGGCAGGTCCGGATACATCTGCTGGACGTGTCCAAGCGCCACCGCGGAAACAGTGTTGCACGCAGCCACAATCATTTTCACTCCGCGCCGGAACAGAAATTCCACATCCTGCTCGGCAAAATGACGGATGGCTTCCTCCGATTTTACTCCGTATGGAACTCGCGCCGTATCACCGAGGTAGATGATATGTTCCGCCGGCAGGGCGCGGCGCAGTGCCGCTGCGACAGTCAAGCCGCCGATTCCCGAATCGAAAACGCCGATTGGCCGGTTGTCATATTTTTTGCGGATCATGGCTGCGTCTCCTGCTGTCCGGAACGGTTGCGTTCGATCCAGGCATTCTTTTCAAACAGCGTGAAAGCGATATTTTCCATTGCCGCCCGGCGGCGCTTGCCCAGTCCGGTGCATTGATGTTCCTCCATGATGCCGCGTTCCACTGTGTCCAGAAACGAATAGATTTCGGCCCGGCGCAGCGGCTGCGGGTTGGCTGCCCAGCTCCGCAGAAAAGTCTGTTCCGGCAGTTCCGCGCATCCTTTGGGCGGAATGGAAAGCGGCCGGGCATGAGTTCCGAACTGATAGCCTTTCAAGGCGATGATCACGTTGGAATAGTCGGTTTCCTCCGCGTGCAGACGCATGAACTTATACTCCATGACATCGGCGGCTTCGTCCTGACTCTGGTCCGGGCGGCTGTAATGATACTTGCGCGAAGAAAAGTTCAGCGATCCCATCATATTGGTATCCAGTTCCCGGTTGAATATACGCCATTCGCGGAGCTGTCCGTTTTCATCCTTGCGCAGATCCCCGCCCAGCATGAGCAGACACGCCAGATCGCTTTCCCTGTGCGGTTTCTGCGCGTCGTGAAACATTTTATGACGCGGCAGTTCCATGGAGATATGCAGACTGTGCGGAGGAATTCCCAGGAAACGCACGGCTTCGTTGATGAGTTTGGACATAGCCCACGGACAATCGAACAGGGGCAGGGAAAGGTCGCCGATGATGTTGAAGCGTCCGAAGGCATATTCAAAGAACCCGCGGTGCCGTTCATTGCCTGTCATGATTTCGCGGTGTGAATCGACATGACCGCCCATGCGCCAGGTGCGCCGCTGCAAGTCAAAATCATTGAACCAGTAAAAACCGTCGAAATAAGGGTCTTCGCCGGGTTCGCCCACGACTGCGCGCGCGCCCAGATAACTGAATTCCAGTTCCGCTCCCAGCGGAGTCGGCGTGGAATGCCAGTGGGTTTCCACATAATCGCAGATGCCGCGCATTTCCTCCCGGCAGTAGATTTCCTCCACCAGATTGATGCACAGTACGGCGTAATCCCGGTACAGACGCCCCGGCACGATGCGGTCGAGGGATTTATCCTTCATCATGGCTTCGATTTTCACACTGTGGCGGTTGTAATAAAGAAATCCCAGAAGCAGAGCCAGTCCGTGCCGGAAATATTTCCGTGACAGCCGGACCGCATCGGGGAACTGATGCCGGATGAGTTCCACCAACTGGTTGAAGATGATATGTTTACACGCCAGCTTGATGTAGTTGTCGGCATAAGGGCGGAGTTCTTCGCGTTCCAGCACTTTGGAAAGCAGCGGCGGCTTGGCGTCGTTGAACGCCTGAATCATGATGTAGTTGCAGATGTAATTGCCGTCGAAGTGGGATTCAATCAGGGAATCGACTTCCGAACCCATGAGTTCCCGCAGCGCCCGGCGGGTGATGTCCCGGCGGTCCGGGTCTATCTTCTCTATGATCTGGTCGATCTTGCGTTCCAGATACAGACTGTAACGGTCTTCGAACAGAATTTCCTTGCCGAAGGAACGCTGCAGAGCCGGAATATTGCCGACATACGTCATGCAGCGCCGCCGCCGGTTGTCTTCCGTCCGCACAACCACCACCCGGCGGAAATACAGCTTGCCTTCGTCTTCGAACGCATCCAGACGCGCCAGTTCCTCCGGCGTCAGATTCTTGAGCAGACGTCCCGGCGCAGTTGCTCCATGCTGTTTGACCACGAAATAGAAGGCGCCGGGGGGGACAACGCGCATGTAATTGTGCAGGACTGCCGGTTCGCTTTCCACTTTCCGGTTGAGCAGCAGCCGGACATGCTGATCGCTGACCAGTGTGCCATAGACAAACAGGTCGACATGGTCTTCATGCACACCATGGAAATCATCCCGGATCTGAACTGCTTCCTGTTCCGTATGATGGCAATGACCCGCAGCAGGCGGATCATGTTTTACTGGATTTCCAGCAGAACCGCTGTCTCGTCGCATTGATCCTTTTTCGCACATATTGCACAATCGCTCCAGATTTTCTGCGGAAACATTTCCTTGTCCACAATATGGAAACCGAGCCGGCAGAAGAAATGCGCCCGGTATGTCAAGGCAAAGACCCGTGCGGCGATTCCCTGCTTCCGCAGATGTTCCACTGCGCCGGAGACCAGTTTGGAACCGATGCCCCGGTTGACCCAGTTCTTCTTGACTGCAAGGGACCGGACTTCATACAGATTGTCGCCGTAATGCCGCAGAGCCAGACAGCAGACAAACTCACCGTCCGTTTCCCCCACCCGGAAATTCTTGAGTTTTTCCAGAATGTCTTCGCGTGTCCGTCCCAGCAGCAGATGCTCCTGCGCATATTCTGTCAGCAGAGCGCGGATATTGTCCACATCCGTTTCCACGGCGGGGCGGACGGTAAGAGTTTCAGTCATTTCCTGCCGTGTCCTTTTTCCCTGGCGGTTCGTGATAGAATGCGATCTGACGGAATCTTTCATACCGTGATTTCTTCAGGTTTTCCGGAGAAATTCCTTTCAGGGAATCCAGGGTTTCCATCAATGATTTTTTCAGCAGTTCCGCTGCTTTGTCATAATCTTTATGGGCTCCGCCGAGCGGTTCTTTGATGACGCCGTCGACCAAGCCCAGTTTCTTGAGGTCGCGTGCGGTCAGGTGCAGTGCCTCCGCCGCTTTTTCGGAGAATGCGCGGTCTTTCCAGAGAATGGCGGCGCAGCCTTCCGGCGTGATAACGGAATAATAGGCGTTTTCCATGATCAGCACTTTGTTGCCGACGCCGATTCCCAGCGCACCGCCGCTTCCGCCTTCGCCGATCACAATGCAGACCACCGGAACCGTCAGTGCAAACATGTCGCGGAGGTTGACCGCAATGGCTTCGCCGATGTGCCGTTCTTCTGAAGCCACTCCCGGAAATGCCCCCGGAGTGTCAATGAACGTGACAATCGGAATTTTTGCCAGCTGGGCTACATTCATCAGACGCAGCGCCTTGCGGTATCCTTCCGGATGCGGACACCCGAAATTCCGGAAGACGTTTTCCTTGGTGTTGCGTCCTTTCTGCGTTCCGATCACCATGACCGGCTGTCCGTTCAGCTTGGCAAAACCGCCCACAACCGCCGGGTCATCGGCAAATCTCCGGTCTCCGTGAAATTCCAGAAAATCGGTGAATATGCGTTCGATATAGTCAAGAGTGTAAGGACGGTTCGGGTGACGCGCCAGCTGAACTCTTTGCCAGGGCGAGAGATTCGAATAAATGGCGGCCTTGGTTTCGTCAATCCGCTGTTTCAGCGTTTTGAGTTCTTCCGCGATTTCCGGATTGCTGCT
>ERZ1034992.557-NODE-557-length-20145-cov-74.510453_pt1 | contig 20145 bp, 38 predicted proteins | sample MGYA00520695_ERZ1034992 | MGnify/ENA primary metagenome ERZ1034992 (study PRJEB33766, sample SAMN09781778) | gut metagenome | biome: gut microbiome | host: Homo sapiens | place: Madagascar | study: EMG produced TPA metagenomics assembly of the PRJNA485056 data...
CGGCGGCCCGTGAAAACTTTTTCGGCCGGGGGGGGTCGCAAGGAAGCCCCGCAGGCGCGGCAGCGCCGCGCAAGCGCACCCAAGCGTCCCGTCGGTCAGCGCCTCCGGCCCGGCGAAAAACCGTGTGATTTCTGCCGCATTTCCTCCGCCGTTTTGCGGCTGTGACAGCTGTGGCAGAGGCTCTGGAGATTGCCCGGGTCGGCGAAGGTCTCCCAGTCTCCCCGATGCGGCCGGATGTGGTCCACGTCCGTGGCCCGCTGCCGGATGCACCGTGCCTCGCACTCCCGGCACCACGGCTCCCGGAGGAGCTGCGCCGCCCGGAGTTGGCGCCAGGTCTCCGTGCCATACATCCAGCGCCAGGCCTTGGCGTCCTCGCCTCGTCGGTCCCGGTCCTTTGGCCGGTGATCCTGGCAGTAGCCGCCAGGCACCAGCACGCAGCAGCCAGGATACTTGCAGGGGCGGAGTGGCTTTGTGGCCACGGGCTATCACCTCCGGGCAAAACAAAAAGCCAGCGCCCGCTCTCTTCCCAGGATTTCTCCGGTGGAAGATCACGGGCACTGGCTAATCACGTAGCACTGGCCATCTGCGATGTCGACGAGATACGAGGCTTTGCACCTCCGGCACCAAAGCGTCAGGTTTCGGGCCGTGGTGTCTGGCCTCAGTGTCAGGTTGGTCTTCTGCCTGCAGTTGGGGCAGACGACCAAGCTGTCTTTTACTACGGCCAGTTTACCGCATTTTTTCGTACTTTGCAAGGCCTTTTCCTCACTTTCTTGGGCGTGTCTGATAAGAGACACTAGATTTCAAGTAATGATTTCTAATTCTATGATTCTAGCGCTTCTTCTCCGGGGCCAGATACTTGAGGTATCCAAACATGCCCCAGTCCCGCATCTCCGGCACCTCGAAGCGGCTGTGATCCAGGTATCCCGCCCCAGGCGGCACCCAGATCCGTGGCGTCTTGGAGGTCCTCACCTCTGGCGGTGGGATCGTACCAGCCAGCCCACGGGACGGCTGCACGGCGTGCCAGCCCAGCTTATCCACCGGCTCCTTGACAAAATATTGCGCCAGCGTCCGGTAGCCGCAGACCTTGCCCGTCTTGGGGTCCTTGCTCAGAAGCCGCTTGCGGTCCCAGATCTCATCATCCACATGCCCCCAAGGCCAGAGGCTCGCCACCACCGCCGATGGGCAGTCCTGATAGCGGAGGAGGGCGTGGACGTGCCAGCGCCCGTCTCCGTGGAGGTGCTCGATACGGTAGAGGTAGTCCGGCATATAGCCCATGCAGCGTCCCAGCCGCTTGGTGTAATTGCCCCACAGGCGCTTTACCTCTGCGTGCTCCTCCGGCAAAAAATCATCCGCAAAGGTAAAACTGTAAAAAACCCCGTCATAGCCAAAAAGAGCGGCCTTGAGCTCCGCCTTGTCGATCTCCGTCCGGTAGAAGGCCGGACGGCAGCGCTTGCGCGCTGCCTCCGGTCCGAAGCGCCGGTACCAGTAAGCGTCCGTCACCATCACCTTGACCAGCGGCCCGGCTCGCTGCCGTACCACGATGTACTCCGCCTCGTCCATCTCATCCCTCCTCTCACTCAATCACGATGCCGGCCTCTCGCCGGAGAGTATCCCGCAAGTCTGATACAGAGCAGTATCCTCGGATCACGCTGTCGCTCAGATCCTCAACCTCCGCAAAGATCCGGCCAAGGTCCTCGTTGCTCATGCCCTCCTTGTCCAGGAGGACGGTGAAAAAGACGCTCCAGCTGGTGCGGACGGTCTCTGTCCGTGCCTTGCCCTTGGCCCGCTCCACGTCCGCCATGCTGGCCGGCCTGCGCCGCGGGTTAGTCTTCCTCTTCGCCATCGCCCAGCGCTCTCTCAAAGCACTCCTCGCACCACGGCATCCCATCCACAAAGCAGCAGACCTTCTTCAACTCCGCGCACTGGGAGCAGATAAGGTAAAGCTCAGTCCTCATCTCGTGGGCGCAGTTGGGGCACTGCTTTGGCGGCATTTCGTCCCTTTTGGTTGCGATTGCGTGGTTGCACCCCGAGCATCGCCATCCTCTGACCATTACCTGATTGCCATCAAAAATCTCCGCACAGGGCTCCCACACCCCACGTTTAACGCGCTCACCCATTTTCTCCCCTCCTCACAGGCCCCTGGATCATTCCCACGTGGATGGTCCGCTTGATTTGTAAGTCACTGAGTGTACTTTATTTACCTCCCTTATAGGCCCCTGGATCATATCCACGTGGATGATCCGCTTGCCAAGGTACTGCGCTAGGGCCATCTCGCACCTGGCGCCGGGACTGTCCGCCCAGTCCCGCAGCAGGCCGATGGCGTCGGCGCTGTCCAGCATGGCGCTGCAGATGCGCATGTAGTCCGCCGTCTCCATGCCCTCCGGCAGCACGGAGGGGTCTAGGGCGATGTGCCCCATCCACTCCACCCTCTCCCGTGCCTCCCGGAACTTGGCCCGATACCCCGGATCGCCGGTGATCTTCCCAGCCAGATAAACTTTCATTTTCTTCCCTCCAGTGCCTTCTCCGCCTCCACATAGCACCAGCTCTGAGGCGGGCGCTTGATATCATATGGCGCTGCGCCGAATCTCGTATTGCGTAATCCGGTAAACTCGCTCAGTTCGCGCGGCGTATCATAAATGCGCAAGTCGGACATGTGCCAGCCGTAACAACGCCCCTTATCGCCGATATAAGCTATAATTTCTGACTGGGTTAAGCACGTTGCGGGGGAAAAGGCGGCATTTGTTGTACTACTTAACTCGCCGCCATCGTATGCAATAAGGGCGATTCTTTCGCAGGTAAACTCCCCAATGACCTTGCCGCCGCCGTAAAACTGTGGCATTGGATAGTTCGTCGCGATGAAGTCCTCGTGCGGATATTTTGGCAGCGTGCAGTAGATATAGCACTTAAAGGGCGTTTTCAGCTTCTTTGGACGCGTCTTTCTGACCTCGATGGTCTTTTCGCCGCTGGCGATCTTTTCACACCACTTGGGGCGGATGCTCAGCATAACAGCCCTACTCATTTCCCCTCCTTCGGCGGCTTCGGCAGCGGCATCCAGTGAGTTACATGCCCCCGGTGGACGCTTGATAGCGCCCACGCCCCGTCATGCGTTCGCAGCGTCATCGTTGTCTTGCGGCCATCATCAAATGCAACGCAGGCCAGGACCTCATCGGAAATCGTCCGGAACATCCCGTCAGCCCAGCGCTTTGTCCCGTAGGCCTTGGCAAAAATGCTATCGTGTTCCTCCGGCAGCCGGTCCTCCACGCTGATCCAGTCCCGCTCTACGGCGGCCTCGGCGGCCAGGCGGGTGACATCAGCGGCAGCGTCCCGCAGCTTCCCGTTCTGCTCCAGAAGGGCGTTGTGCTTTTCCCGGAGCGTCCCATACGCCTTTTTCCACTTCTCGATGGCGTCCCGGAGGACACCGCCGTAAGTCTTGTCGTTCTCCAGCATGTCGGCCGCCTCCCGCATGATCCGGCAGCCATGGACACCACAGCTATTCTCCCAGCCGCAGCCCTCGCAGGCAAAGTCCCCGCTCTCCGGCCTCAGCCACCGCAAAGCGGCCACGATCTCATCACGCTTCATCCTCTTCCGCTCCTTCCTCCGGCGGCACGTAGTCGTACTGCGGCACCTGGTTTTTCAGTTCCTCGTACTTCTCCATGTAGTATTTCCGGTCGTCGATTAACGCCGTGATGGTCCTCGCGTCTGTCTCCAGCACCTCGGCGGCGTCCAAAATGACTTGATCCGCATCGCATCTTCTGCACCATCCGTTCTCCGATAGTCCGTTTTGCAAATACGGACAATCGGGGCGAAAATCGGGCTTTCCGCCGACTCTGCAGCGCAGGCCCCGCACGATATCCTCTCTCGCTCTCAAAACGGCAGCTCCCCCTCCTCGTCCTCCGGGATCTCCCGGAAGTCCCCAGGCTCCGCCTGTGCCTCGCTCTGGCGCTTGCTGCCGGCAAAGTACAGGCTGTCCACGATCACCTCATGGCTCCGGCGCTTGGCGCCGTCCTTGTCCGTCCAATCCCGGACCTGCAGGCGGCCCTCTACGGCGGCCATCTGGCCCTTTGTGAAGTACTTGGCGGCAAACTCCCCCGTGCCCCGCCAGACCACGCAGTCGATAAAGTCCGTCTCCCGCTTGCCGTCCTGGCCGGCAAAGTCCCGGTCCACGGCCAGGGAGAAGGACGCCACCTTGGTGCCGCTCTGGGTCTGCCGCAGCTCCGGGTCCCGGGTCAACCGGCCCATCAAAATGATTTTGTTTAACATGGTTTTCCTCCTATCATGTCAGCTCCACCCGCAGCAGGGGCTCCCCGGCCTGGCCGTACTCGCTCACCAGCCGCACGTGGCTCAGCGTCCCGGCCGGGACGGATACCACGGCGTCCGGGTGCCACTCCGCCATCTGGCCGAAGATCTCCGCCATGCGCCGCACCGTCAGGGCGTCGCCGGCAGACTCCTGGGGCGGTGGTGTCCTCCGGGCCTTGCCTGGGGCCCGCTGCTTGGGGTAATTGGCGCTGAGCCCCTGGCCCTTGCGCCACTTGGCGAATACCGCCTTGCTCACGCCCAGCATCTCAGAGATGGCCAGGTCGTCCCGGCCCTCGGCGTAGAGCTCCCGGGCCCGGGTCTCGTCGAAGGGAGCGGCCTCCGGCGCCGGGGCCGGGAGGGGCTCACCCCCCCGGTTTTCTCCATCAGCCCCAGCTCCACCAGCTTGTCCTCCATGGCCTTATGGGATACGGCATTCAGCTCCGCCAGCACCCCGATCTGCTTCGTCTTATTCTTCGCCGTCCGGTATCCGGTGGCGATCTCCGCGTCGCTCATGTACATATCGCTCATCTCTCCCTCAATTCCTTTCTCCTGGTCATCTCCCGCATCCACTTCCGGCTTTTCTTGCGGACGGCCTGGTAGTCGCCGATCTCCCGGCTCTGGTCCCGGCGCTCCTGCCGCTCCCGCGCCGTCTTGGCGGCGTACTCGCCCCAGGCGGGGCAGTAGGCGGGATCGTGGCAGGTGGGCGAGGCCCGGCGGCGAGGGCAGTCCGGCCGGCACGGAGCGTCATAACGCTTGTCCATCATCATGCCACGGCTTGATGATAGTGGTCACCGAGCAATCCGGCCCCACCCTTTTCCATTCTTCGGGCGGATCCCAAGTGGGAGAATCGCTCCTCGTATTGATCTGGATGCTCTCCCTAAACATCTCTGCCACATGGGGATTTAAGCTGGATGTCTGCGCATAAATGGCACCCACCAGCATGGCAACTTCCGCGGCCAGGGTCATGTGGCCGCCTCGGACCTCAAGGTACCGGATACGGTGCTCGCTGTCGATCTCAAACTTGATCATACTATTCTCCAATATCTGTCCGGGGACGGGAGGGCGGCGCCGGGAAAGGAAGCCGCCGAGGTGAAGCGGTATGGCTGGCAGGCGGGAAGGAGGGGCCCGCCGTGGAAGGAGAAACGGCGGTAAGAAAACCGGCGCCGTCCTCCCGCCCCCGGAATGTGAAATTGTCAGTCTTTCGCCCGGAAGGGGAGCCACCAGCGGTAGCTGTCCCAGTCCTCGATGTGGATGTCGTCGCCGGCATCCGTGAAGGGAAAGCGGTCATCTCGGGAGCCGACGCAGACAGCGGCCTGATAATCATACCCGCCGATGCCGTTATCCCGGCAGAGGATCACAGCGTCCCCGATCTCCGGCCAGGCCTCCTCCAGGTCCCGCCAAGCGGGAGCGGGCGGCTCCTGTGCCGGCGGCGCCCAGCCGTTGGGATCGTCCGTCAGGCCGTAGAGATAGTCCGTGGTGCATCCCAGCGCCAGGGCCAGCCGCGGGATACGCTCGGAGCCCGGGAGAGAGCCGTTCTCGCATGCGGAGTAGGTGGCGGCATACCACCCGATGCTCTCGGCGAACTCCTTGCGGCTGAGGCCCGTGGCCTCCCGCAGCGCCTTGACCCGGGAGGAGAAGGCGTCCCGCATAGTCTCCCACTTCAGCCGAGGGTCATCGACCGCCGGATTGCGCTCGGGTGCCTCCGGCTCCGTTTCCTCCGGCTCAAAATGCTTGCAGACCGTCGCACAAGTGTCGCGCTCGTTGCAGCAGGCGCAGCATCCGGCGCAGTGCCACTCGCCGCCCCAGAATTGATCGTCGTACATGTCGTCCGCAATCTCGCAGGAGCCGCCAGTCACCTGGCACGCCCCCTTGCAGAGCTTGTGGTAGATCGCGCCGAAGCGCCGCAAGGTGGAGAGGTTAAGGGGCCGGCCGCCGTCGATGTGGTAATCCAGCAGGCGGTACTGCTGGTCCAGGTCCAGCTTGCTGATCTCGTAGGCGACACTCTCGTTGATGTCGCCGTCCCTCCACATCCGCTGGAATCCGGGAATCTTGAGGCCGGTATCAATGGCGGCGAGCCGGGACGCCCTGGCCGCTGAGATACGCAGGTCCTCCGCCACCCGGTCCCGGACCCGGCCGGGGAGATCCTCCCCGGCCTTCTTCCGCTCCGTGTAGAGCCTCGTCAGCTCCTTGGCCTCCTGCTGCAGCACCTGTGGGGTCTTGACTCGCTGCCGGTTGGCCTCGATGATGGCCGTCTGCTCTCGGAGCTCGTCCATGGGCGGCAGGATACGGCAAGGCACCGTGGCCCAGCGCTGGGCGTCCGGGCCGTACAGGTGCAGGTGCCGGACGGCTTGCAGGCGGTTGTGGCCGGAGATCAGGCGGTAGCCGTCTCCGTCCCGCACTACCAGCAGGGGCTCCAGGACGCCGTTGGCCTGGATGCTCTCCTGCAGGTCCTCCATGGCGTTGGCGTCGATGGGCGGGTAAAAGTTGCCGGGGTTGGGATGGACGTCCTCCACCGGCAGCTCCCGGAGCTCCCCCTCCGTGCCCAAATTGGGCACGTCTCGGAGCTGCTCGCCCAGGATGCTGGAGATATCGGGCATCTTAGGCATCCCGCTCACCTCCTCCCAGCTTGTCCAGGTACTCCTGCACCGCCCGCTTGTAGTCCACGCTCGCCGCGCACGTGGGGCTGTATACCAGGAGATTCTCCCCCGCACTGAGGGCGTAGGGCACCGGCTCGCTCATCCGGATCACCCGATCAAATACCGGCAGGCCGAAATCCGGCAGCCGCCGGAGCATCTCCCGCTCCAGCTCCGTGTTGCGCCACTGGGTCACCAGCACCCCGGCCACCCGCAGCCGCCCATTGGCCCGGCGCATGTTGTACACCTGCTGGGTAAGATTGCGGATGCCGTCCGTGGCAAAGGTATCCAGACGGACGGGGATAATGACGTCGTCCGCCGCCCGCAGGGCGGCGATGCCCGAGGCGTTGAAGGCCGGGGCGCAGTCGATCAGGAGGAAGTCCATGCCGTTGTCCTCGGCGATGGCGGTCCGCAGGTCCTCGATGGCCCTGGGATTGCAGCGTCCCTTGGCTACGGAGGTCATGTCGGCGTCCATCATCCGGGCGTCCGACGGAATGATGTGGATGCGGGGGTTGAGCGTCTTGGTGAGGATGTCCTCCCAGTAAGGCTCACAGTTGCCCTCCAGCAGGTCCACCAGGCTCCGCCCCTCCTCGGCGGCCACGTCAAAATACTGGCTCAGGTTGCCCTGGCTGTCGCCGTCGATCACAAGCACCCGCTTGCGGTGCCGGTTGGCCAGGCAGTAGGCCATGGTGGCGGTGGTGATGGTCTTGCCCACCCCGCCCTTGAGGTTAAAGATCGCGATTGTCCTCATGCTGTCTCTCTCTTTCTCGGCGGCTCCGCGTGCGGCATCGCCCGGTTGCCCAGGTAGACGGTCTCGCAAAATGCCCCGAAGTCAAACTTGAATTGCACCACGCAGAATCTCTCCTGCGGGTGGATGTATCGCACCTGCGCCGGGCGGACGCCGTGATTGGTCCCCTCGATAATGCAGGGCAGGTGCAGGGTGTCTCCTACTCTCACTTGGTGTAAGCCTCCCGGAAGGTATTGGTGGACTTGTAGTAGCTCAGCACCGTCCGGCCCGTGGGGCCGTGGCGGTTCTTCGCCAAGATCACGTCCATGGAGGACGGGGCAGTGAGGTCGCCCACCTGGACCTCCGGCCCGTTGTCGTAGTAATCCGGCCGGTGCAGGAGCAGCACGCCGTCGGCGTCCTGCTCGGCGGCGCCGGTCTCCCGGAGGTCCGAGAGCTGCGGCCGCTTGTCCCTCCGCTCCTCATTCTGCCGGTTGAGCTGGGCCAGGCACAGCACCGGCGCCTGGATGCTCTTAGCCAGGGCCTTGAGGGCCTTGCTGGCGTTGGCGTACTCGATGTGGTTGGCCTGCTTGCCCGGGACTTGGATGAGGGAGAAATGGTCGATGATGACGAGCCGCACGTCCGGCTTGCTGCGCACGATGGAGGTGATCCGGGCCGTGGTGTAGCTGCGGCCGTCCGTGATCTCCAGGCCGCTGCTCTCGATCCTGCTGCCGGCCTCCACCACCCGCTTGTACTCCTCGGGGGAAAGGGTGTCGGTCAGCAGGGTCCGGCTGTCCACCCGGGCGGCCTTGGCCAGGCGACGGGCGGTGAGCTGGTTGCCCGTCATCTCCATGCTCAAAAACATCACCCGGCCGCTCTGGGCGGCGTACTCGGCGATGGCGATGGCAAGGGCCGTCTTGCCCATGCCGGGGCGGCCCGCCAGGAAGTAGAGGCCGCTGTTGAGGAAGCCCCCGCCCAAGCGGCGGTCCAAACTCTTGAAGCCGGTAGCGACGTAGGGCTTGTCCCCGCTGTCCAGGCGCTCCCGGTAGCGGTAAAACTGGTCCATCTGCTCCCTGGGGGAGATCAGGTCCACGGCTCCCCGCTGGCGGGCGGTCTGGGTCTGCTGCTCCACCAGGGCGGCCACGTCGTCCGGGGATGCCCCGCCGTCCAGGCTCTCCAGCCCGTCCGCCAGCGCCTTGCGCACGGAGCGCCGGACCGCCGTGCTCCGGACGATCTCGGCGTACTCCTCGGCGTTGGCCGAGGTGGGGGTGATGTACATGAGCTGGGCCAGGTAGTCCCTATTCTCCCTGTCCCGCCCGATGCCCCGGTCCTTGAGGGCCGCCGCCACGGTGAGGCCGTCGATGGCCCGGCCCTCGCCGTCCATCTCCGTCAGCACCCGCCAGATGGCCCGGTCCAGCTCCACGGCAAAGTCCTCCTCCCGGAGGATCGCCCCGATGCGCCGGAGGCAGCCGTGGTCGATGAGCACGGAGCCCAGGACGGCCTGCTCAGCCTGGATGCTGTCGATCTCAGCCAAAGACGTCCACCTCCACTCCGTCCACGATCCTGGTGCCCAGGAAGCGCTTGCCGGTGGGCTTGGCCGTCTCCGGCAGCTCGTCCGGCTTGAGGGGGTACACCGTCCGCCAGCCCATCTCCACGGCCTTGTTGAGCATGGCGATCTCGGTCTCCCGCTGATTCACCCTCCGCAGCCGGTTGATGATCTGATTCATCGCCTGCCGGGTCCGCACTGGCTTGCCCATAGCCTGCCGGTTGCGGAGCAGGGCCTCGATGGCCTCCCGGTACTCCGGGTCCCCATCGCTGCCGCCGAGATACGCCTCGATGGCGTCCCAAACCTCAACGGGGGTATGGGGGTTACTTCCCTTTATATTCTTCTTACTTCTTATAGGGGGTGACATTTTTGTCACCCCTGGGGTGACATTTTTGTCGGGGGGTGACATTTTTGTCACCCCTAAATCCTGGGGTTTCTCTGCCAGCTTTTGGCCGACGAAAATGCGCCGCATGGTGGTATCACCACCCCTGGAATTGGAAACCGGGCCGGTGTCCGTGTGGATGTGTCCCCGGTCCTTGAGCTCGGCCAAGAGCCGCTGAAGCGTCCGCTCCGTGATGGTGCCGACGGCCCCTGTGTCCGGGTCCTCGTGGGTCAGCACCTCCAGCAGGGCCTCGTTGCTGGCGTAGCAGTAGCCCCGTGCGCTGGCCAGCCGGACGATCTCGCCATACAGCAGCTTCGCCCGCCCGGAAAGACGCATGTCGTGGGCCACGGCGTAGGGGATTACCAGGTACATCCCCCCGCCGGTCAGGTCGCTCGCCATATCCTCACCCTCTCTCTATCAGATCGATCACGGCAAAGACGCCGTGGGTCATCGTGCAGATGCCGACGACAGCAAAAAGCAGCGGCAGTCCGGTCACTGGAGGGCACCTCCCCTCCGGGAAAAATTCCTCTTGCCTTTCGCCGCCGTTTGCAGTACAATAACGATGTCAAGGTCCTTGTACTGCATCCCCGTGGTCTTGGACAGCCGCCTGGAAGTTCCCGCTTCCGGGCGGTCTTTTTTTATCTCCCTCATCTCACGGCCCGCCTCTCGATCCACTCGTCCAGGAGCCGGGTGAAGATCTGATAGACCGGCTTGACATCCCCCTGGATGCAGAGGCCAAAAGGGTAAAGCCCTTGCTGGATGCCGGCGGCCAGCGTGGCGTTGGTGATGCGCATACCATGCTGCCGCAGGTACTCCGTAGCCTCGTTGAGCGACATGGTCTCGATCATACTGTCCTCCCTCCCTGGCCCTGCATGGCGGCCAGCTGTACCTCTGTGGCGCTGGCTCTGATCTCCTCCAGCTCCCGCACGATCTCGTTGATGAGGGGCCGCTCCCCCTCGTCGATGACGCCGTCCTCGGCGATCATCAGGAGGTCCCGGTCCCGGTGCTTGTCCGCGAAAGCCAGCACCCGGTTGACCAGGCGGATGGCCCCGGCCTGCAGCGTCCGGCCCTCCACGTCCGGCACCAGCAGGGCCCCCAGCCCGGAGCCCTCCCGCAGGTGCTGGGCCGCCAGGTGCGGCGTATCGTAGAGCATGCACATCATCTCCACGATGTCCGTGGGCGGCACCCGGTACCCATTCTCGTAGCTCCGCACGCTGTCGGTGCTGATACCCAGCGCCTCAGCAGCGGTCTCCTGGGTAATACCCTTGCGCAGGCGCGCCGCCTTGTAGATATTCCCCGCATTTCTGTCCATGGACTTACTCCCCCTCCCGCAGTACGATAGCATTGGGGATCACCAGATCCTCCGGCTCGTACAGGTCGCCCACCCGGCAATCCAGGGCATACGCCAGAGTGGGGAGAAGCTTGGTGGACGGGAGCTTCTCGCCGCTCTCCCACATGGAGACCAGAGGGCCGCTGACGCCGACCTTCCTCGCCAGATCACGCTGGCTGAGGCCCAGCCTCTCCCGATACTCCCGGATCTTTCTCTTCAAAATTTAACCACATCCTTCCTTGCAATCTGCTCCGCCTCGTGTTATGCTAACTGTAAGTAATCACAGCGGAGCACAAAATAAGCGCCTGCGTTTTATTTTTTGCTCCTGCGCTTAACTGTGAGTTAATTGTAATCGCAAAAATTGCGTTTGTCAAGATAGGATTTATAAATTTGCGATAATTGTGACTTTGCCTAAACAGATGCCCGTTTTATGGTCACAATTAACAACGGAGGCCTTATGGACGCAGTAGATCGGATTTTTAACCTGGTAGATGCCACCTACAAGGAGCAAAGAGAATTTGCGTATGATTTGGGTGTCACTCCATCCATTGTCAGCCAGTGGCGCTGCCGGAAGTCGGCATCCTATGTGAAGCACATCTCCAAAATTGCTAAGCTGTTGGATACCTCTGCAGAGTATTTGCTGACGGGAAACATGCCAAAGGATTGGGAGAAAATCGAAAAAGAAGCCGCCACCCAAATGGGCAGCGGCTTTTCGAAGCAGATCGCAGGCCTTATCGACAAACTACCTCCGGAATATCAAGTAGAGCTTCTTTCGGAAGCGCTGAGGATGCACGAGCTTGCAGAGAAGAAAAAAAATCCAGCTTTTCCGGATCGGGGAGAGTCGCCACAAGAGTAAGTATCATGCGGGTGATGTCTTCCATGGTGTTCCTCCTTGATTCCGTGCCCAATTTGGGCACACAAAATATGTCGGAAAGCCACCGAGGCTAAATTTACAATTTGGAGGAGATCAAGATGAAAAAGTTTTTTGCGGGCATGCTGACGATGCTGCTGGTCCTGTGCCTGGGCGGCAGCGTCCTGGCCGCCACCGGCAAGGTGCAGCAGGAGATCGAGTACCGGGACATCCAGGTGTCACTCAACGGCAAGATCCTGGACCTCAAGGACGCCAAGGGCAACACCGTGGAGCCCTTTATGTTCGCCGGCACCAACTACATCCCCGCCCGTGCTCTGGCCGAGGCCCTGGGCCTCAACGTCTCCTGGGACGGCAAGAATGCCACCGTGGTGCTGGCGGAGCCTGCTGAGCGCACGGCCACCTACATCACCCGCACCGGCAGCAAGTACCACAGCGATCCTCACTGCAACGGCGGCACGTACTGGGAGGTCCCCCGCTCCACCGCCGTCGGCATGGGCCTCAAGCCCTGCGACAAGTGCATCGGGTGAGCCATGGGATACCGCTATCGCAAGAGCTTTAAGCTTGGCCCCTTCCGCATCAACCTCAGCAAATCCGGCGTAGGATGGAGCGTGGGTAATAAGTACGCCCGGTACACCCGCAAGGCCAACGGAGGCACCCGCGTCACCACCACGCTGCCGGGCACCGGCATCTCCCACGTGGAGGAGCTGGGGCGGCCAAGCGGCGCAAGCCGGGCCCAAGAGAGGCCGCTCCCGCCGAAGGAACCGGACTACCTGATCGCCGGGCAGTCAAAGCGCAGGATTGCGCTGGCGGCCGTGGCCGTGGCGCTCCTGCTCGGAACGCTCCTGCTCGGCATCCTGTACGGCAAAGATCTTATGCGGGTAGACTACTCCGATAACTGGCAGGATGCTCCGTCCCGTCAGGTAGTCACCTCGCCCGGCGACGGTTAAGTAGTGGCCCCTCCGTCGCCTGCAACCGGCGGAGGGGCCTTGTAGCAGATAGCCTTGTAACCACGCATCTGCTACGCTTACATGGTAGCAGATTCCAGCCCGTCGCGGCTATCCTCTTGCCGGTAAAATTGGCAGATTTTTGGAAAAATGATTTTACCGGCACGGGCACAAAGCGCCCCTGCCGGTAAAATTTTGGAAATTGGAGGCGGATATACCATGTCAGCGATCCAAGAGCTTGCCCCGTATATCGAGGATTACCCACATCGGGTGAGAGCCGCCAAGGAGGAAAAGCACTACACCATCAGCGATATCATTGAGCGCTCTGGCGTCTCGGCCTCAGCCATCAACAAACTGCTGGCGGGGACGCAGATGGAACCAAAGCTCTACAACTCGGCGGCCCTCTGCAAGGTCCTGGGCCTCTCCCTGGACGAGCTCTTCGGCCTCACCGCGCCGGAGGGCAGCGCCCGGCAGGCCCGGGAGGAGATGCACCAGCTCCAGCTGGAGAATGCCCGCCTGGAGGCGGAGAATCGCATGGGGGCGGAGCGGGTGGACGCCCAGCGACCGGTGATCCTTGCCCTGCTGATCCTCTGCACCGCTCTCTGCGCGGCGCTGGCCGGCTACGTCGCCATCGACGCCCAGATCAGCAACGCCGGTATGATCCGGGGCGGAGACCCCACCGTCGTGGCATGGAGCATCATCGTCCTGCTGGTCCTGGCCGTCGCCGTCATCGCCTGGGCCATGGTCTGCGCCATCCGGCGCGGGAAATAACCATGGAGACCTGCATCAGATGTCGGGCGGAGCTGCCGCCTGGGGCGCTCTATTGCCCCGCCTGCGGGAAAAAGCAGGCGCCGGAAAAGCGCAAGGCCCTCAAGCGGGCCAACGGCACCGGCACGGTCTACCGCCTGCAGGGCAGGCGGAAGCGCCCCTGGGTGGCGGCAAAAAACCGGGTAGTCATCGGCTACTACGCCAAGAAAACGGAGGCCCTGGAGGCTCTGGAGCGCCTCTCCGGCGTCGATATCTCCGAGCGCTACAACATGACTTTTTCCCAGGTTTTTGACGCCTGGAAGCAGGAGCACTACCAGGAGATCGGCCCGCACGGCATCGAATCCTATGAGCAGGCGTACAAAGTCTTCGCCCCGCTGTACGGCCGGAAATTCCGCGAGCTGCGCACGGCGGACTTCCAGGCTGCCTTGGATGCCCACATGGGCAAGTCTCACTCCACCGTCTCCAAGTATAAGCAGCTCATTACCCAGATGTCCACCTGGGCCATGCGGGAGGAGCTCGTCACCACAAATTTCGCCAGCTTCGCCAAATTGCCAGAGCGGAGGAAGGCGGAAAAAGAGGTGTTTTCCGCCTCCGACATCGCCAAGCTGCAGGCAGACGACACCGAAGCCGCCAGGATCGTGCTGATGCTGATCTACACCGGCATGCGTATCGGCGAGCTTTTCTCTCTTCCCCGCGGCGCCTATTATGGTACCTACGTCATCGGCGGCGAGAAGACCGAGGCCGGGCGCAACCGGATCATCCCTATCTGGCCGGAGGGGAGGGAGCACTTTGCCTACTTCGCCTACTTTTCGCCGCCAAGCGGCCTGCTGCTGAGCAGCTACAGCGGGCAAAAGGTGGCCGCCAATTATCGCAAGCGGGACTACTACCCGCTGCTGGATCGCCTGGGCATTGCCCGGAAAACGCCCCACGCCACCCGCCACACCTACGCCAGCATGGCGGTGACTGCGGATATCCGGCCGGAGCTCTTGCAAAAGATGCTGGGCCATGCAAACTACGCTACGACGGCCAACATCTACCAGCACTTCGACCCCCAGGAGCTGGTCCGGGCCGTGGAGAATCGCTAGTGATTTGTTAGTAACCAAAACGGTACAAGGCCGCACAGGGCCGCACAGAGCGGGAAATAATGCGCCCTGTGCGGCCCTGTGCGTTACCATATCGTTCCGGTCCCGCTTGACGTGCAGGGGGTCACAGGTTCGAGTCCTGTACCGTCCACCATGAAAAAGTCCCGAAATCTCAACGATTTCGGGACTTTTTGTGTCTGGGAATTTTGGGGATTGTTAGTAACCGGTCAGCAACGTCATTTCCCGTGCTCGGCGATGCCGTGGTAGTACGCCGCCAGCTTCGCCTTGGGGCCGGGGCCGTCCTTGTCGAACAGGAACGCCTGTGCCAGCTCCGCGAAGAACTCCGCCGTGCTGACGCCGTAATGGATGGCCACGCTGCCGTAGTCGGAGTACATCATGTTCACCGTGATCCACCAGCACCACGGGGAGATCTGGTCCCAGGACAGGCCCATGCTCTCCGCCAGCGCCGTGGTCTGCTCCACCGTCCAGTGGGGGCCGGTGGTGCCGTCCTCGTTGACCATGTGGGCCGCCCACGCCTCCGCGTCTGCCTTGGTCATTTCCCGGCCCGTGCAGATCGCCCCCTCGGCGCCCTTGAGCATGTTGAGGCATTCCACCATCGCCATGATCCCCTGCGCTGCGTTAGGGGTGGCAGGGTTCCGCATATACTCCCGGATGCTATACTCCAGTTTAGGGATGTACGCCTTGATCTGCTCATGCAGATTCTCCATGGTTGTCCTCCTCTCCGGACGTCGGGGCCTTCATGGCCGATTTGACCTTATCAATGGCAACGTTGCCGATCTGGTTGCCGATGCTGCGGCCGGTGGGGGTGGCAGCCATGACGCCCAGCAGCATCCCGATTAACAGTTGCACCATGCCGCGCCTCCGTCAGATCCGCTGGACCCGCAGGGCCACGTTGTCAACGGTGGCCTCCACGCCGGTCAGCACCAGAGTCAGAGCCGCACCGGCAGCGCAGCAGGGCTGACGCACCAGCGCCGTGAGATTGAGGTTGACCGTTCCGCTGGCTGCGCCGGTCTCGATGGCGGTGGCGCCGGGGACGGCCACGCCGTCCTTGTAGAGAGTGACGGTGACAGCTCCGGCCGCCGTGAGAGTGGCAGTGATGGAGGCGTCCACGTCATAGTACCCGGTTCCGGCAAGGTTGACTGCGTTTCCGTTGAGGGCAATGTCGCAGCCGTACCGCCGGATCAGGCCGCCCAGAGGGATGACGCCGCCCACAGCTACCGCCGTGGGGGTCTGCATGGCAGCGTACAAAGCAGATTTACAACTCACAATAATCTCCTTTCAAAATTAAAGGGCGGGGCACCGGCCCCGCCCATTACCCGGCCAAAGGGGCCTGAACTGTTTCCAATGTGGGAAAAGTTGCTCAGATGTTGCCGCTGCCGTTGCAGCCGCAGGATGCGGGGATGATCTGGCCGCCGCAGGTGGACGCCACGCCGTACAGGTTCGGCTTCGTCAGCATCCGGCCCTCGATGGAATCCAGCCGGCGGTTAAAGCCGCAGCAGCAGTCGGAGATCTTCGCGGCCAGCGCGTCGGTCTGCTCCTTGGTAAAGATACCGTTCTTGAGGTTCTGGTTCTCCATCTTGAGATCAAAGATGGTCTCCTGGAGGTGCTGCTCATAGATCCGGCTGGCCTGAGAGGTGATGGCCTCCGTGCTGGCATTGATGGCCATACGGGTGTCATTGCTCTGCTGCTCGATGAGGTACTGGGTCCGGGCGATGTCGGCGATCTCCTGTCTCTCGATCTCGCAGTTGCTCACCCGGTTGCAGCCCTCCTGCGGGGGATAGGGATTGTTGCCGCGATTCCAGCCCCAGCCGCCGCCGAAATTCCCGCCGAAAATGGCGAAAATCACGATGATGACAAAAAGGACTGCAATCCAGCTCATACCAGTGCTACGATCTTCCATATGTTTGTGCTCCTTTCGTGTTTTTATTCCAACCGGCTATTTCAGCCGGGGGAATTTGGTGGAACCGCCCGCTTTCCCCTTCTGCGGGGGCTGGGAGTCGTTCTGCGCACCGCCAAGGATCTTGTTGGCATCGGAGCGCAGAGCCTCCGGTGTGGTCCCCAGCAGGCCGCACAAAGCCTTTGCCTGCATGGTCTTCCCGTAGCGGGCATACAGGCTGTTTGCGATATTGGGGTCAATGCCCAGCCGTCTGGCTGTGCTCTGGACGCCCTCCAGCGTGTCAGCCGTCCCGCTGATCGCCTGCTCCGCCTTCTGCACCGCGCTTTGCAGGTCGGCGCTGGGGAACATCCTCGACGCGGCCGCTACGATCTGCTTGAGATCCATTCTCCTTCAGCTCCTTTACCTGGGCCGACAGGCCCTTGATGATCTCCGCCATGTCGCTCATGGCCGACTGCATCTCACCCATCAGCTCCTCCTGCGTCTTGGGAGGGGTGATGACGCCCAGCTCCACCAGTTTGTCATAGTACTGCTGAGTGGTGCCCTCCAGCTCCGTATAGGCTGCCGTGGTCTTGCCGATGAACTGCTGACGGTTGCCAAAATAGTCCACCTGCCAGATGTCCGCGCCGTCAATGGCGCACATCAGGCAGCTGGAGCCCGTATATCCTGCGATTGCAAATTGCTGATCCATAGCGCACCTCCTTGTCTGCCCTTATGGTACAAAAAATCCGGGCAGTCAAACTGCCCGGATTCTGCCCGCATTCTGCGGGGATGGCAAAGCGCACAAAAGCCGCCGCCGGTTTTGTGCAGCTCTACAAACCTCAAAAAATACCCCAATTTGGGGTATTTTCTATTGACAATACCCCAAATTGGGGTATAATAAGAAATGTAATCAAGAGGGGCACAGCCCAGGAGGATAGAAAGATGAAGAACACTATGTGGTATGCGGTTATGCTGGACAACGACGATACTGATTGGGGCACCGGCAGCAACAACATGGACGAGGCCATCGAGATGGCCAAGAAGTACCGCGCCGAAGGGTCCGAGGACGCTTACATCGCCGTGATCGACGACGAGGGCGACCCCATCTGCGTGGACGAGATCCGGGATTTTTGACTGAGAGATATGGACGATAAATTCAGCGCGCTTTTCAGCGCTGCGCTAAAGACGGATGATCGGGATGAGTATATCTCCGACTGGGCCCTTTCCTCCGAATGGGGAGACGCCGAGGACGCCGAGATTCCCTCCCAGCGGATCAGTGATCTTGGCGCCCTCTGGGACGTGGCCCACGTCACCATCCGGGACCTTCGGGCGCACACCGGGCTTACTAGGACGGCCTTCGCCCTCCGCTACCTGATCCCGTACCGCTCCGTGGAGAATTGGGAGCGGGGCGACAGCCAGTGCCCGGATTACGTCCGTCTCCTGCTGGCCCAGGTCACAGGCTTCTACCACCGGCCGGAGGCGTAAGCGATGGATCAAAAGAAAAGAGTGGTCCACCGCATCGAGCCCGGCCAGCGCTACAGCAGGCTGACCGTTGTCGCCAAGACGGACCGACGCGTCTCAAACCGGGTCGTCTGGGAGTGCCGTTGTGACTGCGGGAATACAACTTATGTCACCTCGAACCACCTGGCAAACGGGAACACCAAGAGCTGCGGCTGCGCCCGGACCGGCACAAACCTGCTGGACCTGTCCGGGCAGCGTTTCGGGCGGCTCACGGTGCTGCGCCGGACGGACCGCCACATGGGCCACAGCGTCATCTGGGAGTGCCTCTGCGACTGCGGAAATACCGCCTACGTCGCCTCCATCCATCTGCGCAAGGGGAACACCAAGAGCTGCGGCTGTCTTTCCTCCGAGGTCCACCAGGACTCGTTTCGCCCCGCCAGGGAAAAGAGAGAGCTGGACTACATCGACGGGACCGACGTGAGGGGGCTTATGCAGTCGCCACGCAGGAATAATACGAGCGGGGCCGTCGGCGTCTCGTATGATCGATCTGTGCGCCTGTGGAAAGCGGAGATACGTTTCCAGAAACACCGCTACTACCTTGGATCGAGCCGGGAGAAGGAGGTCGCCGTCGCCATCCGGAAGGAGGCGGAGAAGCGTATCCACGGGAAGTTTCTGGAGTGGTATTATCAGGAGTTCCCGGAGCGGAAGCCGGAAAAAGAAGCCCTAAAATAATGCAGAGGAGGCCGTGCCCAATTTGGGCACGGCCTCCTCTTATCCCCTGATGTCGTCCGCCAGGTGGGCATAGGCCCTCCGGCGGAGTTTGTAGAGCCCGTCTATGCTGAGGCTGAGCCGGGCGGCAGTCTGCAAGCAGCTGCGGCCCAGGACATCCACCTCAATGACGCAGGTCTCCTCGTCCGGCGGCAAGCCCGCCGCACGGACCGCCTCCGTGGCCCGGCGTGGGGCCATGCCGGAGAGCAGCGCTCTGATCTCCCGGTGCTGTGCGTCCATGTGATCGCCGGACTTGCAGGACACGGCGGGGCCGTGCGGATGTCGCCATCATCTGGCTTGCCTCCTCTCAGATTGTTAGCCCGTCCAGTCGGCCCGATCCTCCCGGACGTCGATGTGGGTAAAGCCCTGCTTGGCGTAGATGCCCACGCCGCCCCAGTCGGGCATGATCTCCCGGGCGTAGGCGGCCACCTGGGCCGGGGTCTTGCCCTTGACGCTGATGTCCGCCGCCGTGCCGTAGCAGTGCTGGGAATGGGCTACGCCGCCGACCTTGGTGTTGTACTGCGGTGTCCGGTAGGCGCTGGAGATGGTCACCGGCGCCCCGAAGTGGCTCCGGATGCTCTGCAGCACCATCACCAGCCGGGGCGCCACCAGGACGGCGTCGCTGCCGTCCTTGCAGGCGAACTCGCGCACCTTAAAATTGCTGGACAGCCTCTTGCCGCCGTCCCGGGCCTTGCTGTAGGCGTTGATCTCTACCATGGGTTTCTCTCCTTTCGGCTCCGGGTCTGCCCGCCAGAAGCAGAGGTAGTTATGCACCCGGCGGGTGGAGTAGATGTACTCGCTGCCCTCCTGCGAGAGCTGCACGCTGCCGCCGCCGTCCAGCATCAGGGCCCAGCTTACCGCCGGGAACTCCCGCAGGATGGCCGCCTGCAGCTCCGCCGGGGTCTTGCCGAGCCTGCCATCCGGGAAGCAGCGCAGGACCGTGGTGCCGTCCTCAAGGCCGATGATCACGGTCCGGCCGCTCCGCCGGGAGACGGCGGCATCGGCGTGGTACGGGTAGGCTACGCCCTGCCAGAGGAGCAAGACACAGGAAAGAAAGTTATCGTAGCTCCGCATGTCCGCCGAAGTTACGACGTGGAAAACGCCCTCCCCGCTGCTCCAGCCCAGCCCCCGGTAGCTGTACTTGTCGTCGCTCAGCACCTTGCCGTCCGCCTTGACGTCGCAGTTGGGCACCCACTTGCCGGCGTCATAGAGGCTGCCGTTGATGACGACATCCGCCCCCGTGAGCTTGCGGACCTGGCTCGCCGTCTTCTTGGCGGCCTTCCTCGTGGCGTAGAGCTGGATGCGCCCGATCTCCCCAAGGGCGAAGGTGACGGTGACGGCCTTACTCATTGAGCTGCCGCATGACCTGGTTGGCGCCGGTGGCGGCCAGGCCGGAGACGATGCCGATGGCCGCCGCCGTGATGTAGTCGGTGGCCGGGAAGT
>ERZ1034992.564-NODE-564-length-19948-cov-4.980697_pt1 | contig 19948 bp, 17 predicted proteins | sample MGYA00520695_ERZ1034992 | MGnify/ENA primary metagenome ERZ1034992 (study PRJEB33766, sample SAMN09781778) | gut metagenome | biome: gut microbiome | host: Homo sapiens | place: Madagascar | study: EMG produced TPA metagenomics assembly of the PRJNA485056 data set...
GTTGGCGGCAATCCAGTCGAAGTTCTTGGCTGCCAGTTTCTTGCGTGCATTCTGTTCCACGTCATCGGTTTCGGCGGCAAACCCCGCCAGCAGCTGTCCGAGCTGCTTCATCCGCCCCAGCGACAGCGCAATGTCTTCCGTGCGTTCCAGTTCCAGAGTCAGCCCGCCCGGCTGTTTTTTCAGCTTCGAAGCCGCAGCAATCCGGGGACGGTAATCCGCAACCGCCGCGCAGAGAACGGTCAGTTCCATTTCCGGGAAACGGCTCTTCATGGCTTCCGCCATTTCCGCGGCAGTAACGACTCTGACCAGTTCCGCCAGACCTTCGGGCGGAGTCAGACTCACCGGTCCGGAAACCAGCGTAACCGCATGTCCGGCGCGTATTGCCGCGTCCGCCAGCGCATACCCCATTTTCCCGGTGGAATGATTGGAAATGAAACGGACCGGATCAATGCTTTCGCGGGTCGGTCCGGCATTTATCAGTATTTTCATAGTGGGCAATCCTCATAACCGTTGGAACGGCATTCGCGCCGGATCCGGCGGCATTCGCTGCACATAAAAACATCCAGTCCAAGCATTTGCGCGGTTTTGTCCGATTTGCGGATGGTAACAATGTCCCCTTCATGAAGCGGTGTCACTTCCGGAGAATTATCGAAAACCAGCTCCGAAGGTCCGCGCAGAATACGCACTTTGATGACGGAATCTTCCTGAAGCACCAGATGGTTCAGCAGTTCCGTACTGTTGCTGAACGCAATACCGATTCCCACCCGGAAACTTCCGTGGGTGATGCTCCGGTAATAGGCAGTGCTGCCATGCACCGTGGAAACCCCTACCCCGTCTCCGACCACTTCTCTGGCATAAATGTCGTCGTCGATCTTGACCTGATAACGCAAGGCACTCACATTGTTGGTGTTGTGAATGAAGACGTCATTGACTGCATACCGTTTCCGGTCGCCGAGAATCCCGACAAGTTTCATCAGACGGGTCTGTTTCAGACTGCCGGACAGCATGGCATCCAGCTGCCATTCCAGAGTATGCTTCGGACAGTGCGGCGCAGTTTCGCAGTCCCGCACCGGCATTTTCAGGCGTCCGGGATACCGCAGTTCCGCGCCGAGCATTGCGCCGTCGCCGCCGTAACAGAGGATCAGCGCATTGGCATCCTCTTCCGGCCGCACGATCCGGATTCCCCGGTCGGACAGCAGTTTTTCCAGAGCTTCCGATTTTTTTCCGTAAAGAGCGATTTTCATGATGAATCAATGGCTCCCGTATTGATATTTACCCAGAATGGAATACAGAATCGCCGAAGCACAGTTGCCGACATTGACCGAAGTTTTCGCGCCTTCCATCGGCAGGGAAACAATGCCGTCGCATTCTGCCAGAACCGCCGGATCTACACCGAGCGCCTCATTGCCCAGCACCAGCGCAAGCGGAAAACGGAACGGAAAATCCCATACATATTTTGCCTGACTGCCCACTTCCACCGCCACCACCGAAACACCGGCGCGTTTCAGTTCACGCACAGCTTCCAGCGTGTCGGGAACACTCCGGCTCGGCACCCACTTGTCCGCTCCCATGGCGGTCTTTTCCAGACGCGGATGCGGGGGTGCAGGCGTGTAGCCGCAGCAGATGACTTCCCTGACCCCGGCAGCGTCCGCCAAACGGAATATGTTGCCGGTGTTGAATGCGCTCCGCAGACGGTCCAACACTAATGTGATTTCCAGTTTGTTCCCCATAAACATCCTCAAAACAACTGTCAGCGGCGGCGTCCGCCGCGTCCGGAAGAACGGTATCCGCCGCCCTGCCGGTGTGATCCGGAATGAGAGTGCGGCATTCTGCGGCGCGGCGGATTTACCCGTTCCGGCAGAACCAGCTGTTCATCTTCCGGCAGATCCGTCTTGATCCGGATCTGTGCATATTCTTCAATGGCGGGCATGACGTATGCACCGTATTCACAGACAAAACTGATGGATTTCCCCTTGACTCCGGCGCGGCCGGTGCGTCCGATGCGGTGAACATAATCTTCCGGATGATCCGGCAGGTCATAGTTCACCACATGCGTGATGCCGGGAATATGAATGCCGCGGGCGGCGACATCCGTGGCGACCACGATTTTCAGTTCCCCTTTCTTGAAACGCTCCAGAATGGTCAGACGTTTGTTCTGCGGGATGTCGCCGGAAAGCAGCCCGGCTTCGATGCCGTATTCATAAAGTTTGTCGACCAGTTCGCTGTTGCGTTCTTTCCAGTTGCCGAAGATAATCATGCGTTCAAATGGTTCATGATGAATGAGCCAGAGCAGGAACGCCAGTTTCTGATCGCGCATGACCGCATAGAAATGCTGGTCGATGAGATCCGTCACCACATGTTCCGGTTCGGTTTCGAACGACGCCGGATTGACCAGCCAGCGGTCCACCAGACGCAGCACTTCGGGTTCGAGCGTTGCGCTGAACAGCATGGTCTGACGCACTCCCGGACGAGGCAGCCGCGCTTCTATGCGCCGGACATCCGGGATGAAACCCATGTCCAGCATACGGTCGGCTTCATCAATGACCAGAATCTCCACACGGGAAAGGTCAAGATGTCCGCTCATGGTGTAGTCAATGATACGGCCGGGCGTGCCGACCAGAATATCCACAGGATTCGCCAGCGAATCCCGCTGTCCCTGATGATCCATGCCGCCGAAAATCACCAGATTGTTGAGACCGGTGTATTTTCCCAGACCGAGAGCATCGTTATGAATCTGAATGGCGAGTTCACGGGTCGGAGAAAGCACGAGAACCCGGCAGGCTCCGCCTTTGCGTTTTTCCGGCGGCAGCGGATTCTGGAGCAGAGTGGTCATGCAGGAAGCCAGAAATGCGGCGGTTTTGCCGGTTCCAGTCTGGGCTTTCGCCGCCAGATCGCGCCGTTCCAATGCGACAGGCAGACACAATGCCTGAATCGGCGTGCAGTATTTGAAGCCGAGATCCTGAATGCCGGCAAGGACTTCTTTCGCCAGCGGCAGATCCGTGAACCGGGTTTTCCCTTCTTCCGCAGGAGCTTCAACCAGTTCCGGCATCGGCGGCGGAGCATTTTTCCACACCGGAGCCTGTGTCTTCTTCCGGGCGGGAACCTGGGCTTTCGCGGTGTTCTGACGTTTCCGGGGGGATGGACGATTGTTTTCCGAAGCGTTATTGCGGGCATTCCGCCGCATGGAGGAACGTTTCTGTTCATTGCGGCGCGGAGATTTTCCGCCGGATGCTTTCTTTTCCGCAGCCGGATGTGCCGGAGCGATTCCGAAAATGTTTCTTTTCAGGAGACGGAGTCTGGCGCGCAGATGCAGCCGGAAAACACGTTTTGTTTTTTTCTGATTCTCTTTCAACACGGTGACGAGACTTTTCCAATTCTTGTTTACTGTATTATAATACGAAAAAATTCATGAACAGGTAAAATACACCCGCAATACGTATTTTGCAAATAAACAAAGAATGATTTCTCTTATTCCGCGAAAAAAAGCACGGAATGCCCGTCCGGACGCACCAGACGCGCCAGCGGCGGATTCTCCGGAGGCGGGAGCAGCAGAAAGGAATCCACCCATTCATTGACCGACGCCTCGGCTGAATCATATTCCTGTTTCCGCCAGGCTGGATTCAATTCCAGTTTTTCCGGCGGAGTGAACCACAATGTGTGCCGGAATGCACATGCGCCTTCCGGCAGCTGGAGTTCCGTTGCATACTTCGAGCTGCCGCTCAGAATCCGCGCCGTCAGTTTTTTGCGCTGGCGCTGTTTCCGGCGGATGTACCGTTTCTCCGCCCGCTGCAGCAGTTCCAGGGCTGCCATTTTGGATTTCGCCAGCCCTGACGACAGAATACCGTTCAGCAGGTCGTCTTCGGATATGCTGCCGCGGAGTTCCAGCCAGGGCAGACACAGACGCACCTGAATCCGGGACGCTGAAAACAGATTTTCCCGGATTCCCCAGGGATCGGCAAGATAGATTTTCTTTTCTTCACTGCTGTAAAGAATGTTGCCCAGATGAAAATCCGGATGATATACGTTGTTCCGGCAAAGCGACAGGGTCAGCGACGCCAGCGCGTTCAGGAAATCCCGCTGCTGACGCGGGTTATGACGCAATGTCTCAAAGAAATAACGCCGGGCGGGACGGACATCCCGGACCCCTTCCGACAGACAGAACCCGCCCTTGCGGAGATGTCCCCACGCCAGATAATGAATCATGGGCAGTTCCATCTTTTCCAGTGTATGCGCCGCACGGTATTCCTTCGCCGCATAAAAGCGTAACAGTGAAAACGGAAATCTTTGACGTGCAAACAGTTTCAGATACATTTCGCTGTTGTCCGGACAGATCAGCCGGAACACTTTCCGTTTCGGATTCTGTTTGATCAGTTCCGCCCGGAATCCGGCTTCCAGACGCTGCCGCACAGCCGCCGGTTCTTCGCTGTTCAATTCGGAATCCAGCAGCAGGGTACGGATCGTCTCCGCTGAATTGATCTGACTGAAACATTCCTTCATGGTGATTCTTCCTGAATTTCATTGATTGTCCGTCCTGTAATGTAACACGGTTTCCGGAAAATGCAAATGATTCCGGTTTTCCGGAAATCTTCCGGTTCCGGAACGAAAAAATCCGCAAAAAAAATTTTTCGTGCATTGTAAATGAACATCACGGCATTATAGTATGCGAACCAAGGCGGAAAACGGCTGCGAGAGTTCCCCGGAGGAACCCGCTGATTTTCTTCCCGAAATGTCAGGAACAAAAGGAACTCTGATGAGTGTGGATCCTTTGGATTATTACAGTCGGGCCGATTTTGATCGAATGATGTCGGCATCCCGGAGCCTCAAAACACCGTTTGTGCTGTTCAATCTGGATATTCTCCGGCAAAAGTACAATGAACTGAAACACTATTTCCCCTATGCGCATATTCATTACGCGGTCAAGGCGAATCCTGCCATCGAAGTGCTGAAAGTGCTGGATGAACTCGGCAGCAAGTTCGACATTGCCTCCATCTATGAACTGGACCGTCTGCTCTCGCTGGGAATTTCCCCGGACCGGGTCAGTTACGGCAACACCATCAAGAAACCGGAAGATATCCGCTACGCATATGAACGCGGCATCCGTCTTTTTGCCAGCGACAGCAAACACGATTTGGAAAATCTGGCAAAGGAAGCGCCGGGTTCACGGGTTTTTCTGCGGATTCTGGCAGACGGCGGAGAATCTGCGGACTGGCCGCTTTCGCGCAAGTTTGGCTGTCATCCCGATCTGGCGGCGGATCTGATTCTGCTGGCTTTGAAGCTGAAACTGGTTCCCTGCGGCGTATCGTTCCATGTCGGTTCCCAGCAGCGTGAAATCGGCAACTGGAACTCCGCTCTGGCAAAAGTCCGCTATGTTTTCGATTATCTTGAATCGCTCGGCATCAAAATGAGTCTGATCAATATGGGCGGCGGATTTCCTGCCAGTTATATTTCCAGAACCAGCCCGCTCCAGACTTATTCCGAGGAAATCACCCGTTTTCTCCGGGAGGATTTCAGCGAACGTCCCGAAATTCTGCTGGAACCCGGCCGCTCGCTGGTGGCGGATGCCGGTATGCTGGTTTCCGAAGTCGTGCTGATTGCGGAAAAAGCACACCACGGCGTTGACCGCTGGCTTTATATTGACGCCGGAAAATTCAACGGTTTGATTGAAACCATGGGCGAAAGCATCAAATACCCGCTTTACACCGAAGCCAAAGGGGAAGATTCCACTGAATTCATTATTGCGGGTCCGACCTGCGACAGTCAGGACGTCATGTACGAGGATTTCCGCAATCCTCTCCCCGCCGGCATCAAGGAAGGCGACCGTATTTACTGGCTTTCCGCCGGAGCTTACACCACCAGCTATGCTTCGGTGGAATTCAATGGATTCAAGCCGATTCAGATGTATTTTGTCGGAGAAAAAGCACACTACTGAAAATGTTTGAAAATCTGATGAACGGCTGTCCCGCGGTAATTCCGGAGACAGCCGTTTTTTCATCCGTAAGGAATTACGGTTCCGTACCTTCCGACCGCAAACGGATTTTCCCTTTGGCAAGACGTCCCGTCAGCAGCTGTCCGTAGGGTGCCGCGGCGGGATCGGTCAGCGGTGTTTTGCCGTCCGGACCGAAAATCATGGAATAGCCGCGGTTCAGAATGGCGAACGGACTGATGGTTTCCAGTTTGTCATGAACGGCGTTCAGATGCTGTTCCGCCTGAGCTTCGGCATTTTTCAGAGCATGTTCCATATCCTTGAGAATCAAGTCGACCTGCTGGCTTTTTTCCATGACAAAAAACGAAGGACGGCGCAGCGGTTCGGAGTTCAGCAGGGTGTCCAGATGCCGGCGGGTTCGTTCATACGACAGGGAAACTGCCGCAAGAATGCGCCCTTTCTGCGTGGAAATCAGATCATCGATCGCCGCTTTTTCCGGAACAATCAGTTCTGCCGCGCCGGACGGTGTAGGTGCGCGCAAGTCCGCCGCAAAATCCGCAATGGTGAAATCAACTTCATGTCCGACCGCGCTGACTACGGGAATACGGCTTTCCGCAATGGCGCGCCCGACCGCCTCTTCATTGAACGGCCATAAATCTTCCAGACTTCCGCCGCCGCGCGTAACCACGATCACATCCACATTGCGCCGCCGGTTGAAGTAACGGACGCCTTCCGCTATTTTGAGTTCCGCCCCCTTTCCCTGTACGGGAGACGGATAAATCCGGATGGTCAGCATGGGAAACCGCGCCAGGGAAATCTTCAGAAAATCCTGCAATGCCGCACCTTCCGGAGAAGTAACTACTCCGATACGGGTCGGCAGAAACGGCAGCGGCTTTTTGCGGTCTTCATCAAACAGACCTTCCGCCGCCAGTTTCCGTTTCATTTCCTCGAACTGCTGCTGCAAGTCGCCGATGCCCATCGGACGCACGTTCTTCACATTCAGCTGATATTCGCCGCGCTGCATGTAAACTGAGAGTTTGCCGTAGGCTTCGACTTTGGAACCTTCCCGTATTTTCAGGCGCATACACTGTTCTGCTCCGCCGAAAAAAACGGCTCGGATCTGCGCGTTGGCGTCTTTCAAAGTAAGGTAGGCATGACCGCTGCGGTGCAATGTGAGGTTGCCGACTTCCCCGCCGACCCAGACCGGCAGCAGGCTCCCTTCAATGATTTCCCGGACCGCGTCGTTGACTTCACTGACACTCCAGATTTTCCGTTCCCCGTTCATCCGCCGATACTCCACGCCAGCCGCGGAGCCAGCATCATAATGAAGGATCCGGCGGCAAAAAGGATGTTCACGCAGAAAAATGCCAGCAGCATCACCAGCAGCATGGCGCCCTTGATGAATTCGGAATGGACATTCTGTATTTTCGGAAAAACTGCCGACAGAATGTTCCAGCCGTCCAGCCCCGGCATCGGAATCAGATTGAACACCAGCAGCACAAAGTTATATATGCCGAACATTGCCGTGAACAGATACACGCTCGCCGCAACGGATTGACTGGCGGAGACCAGGGCTTTCTGGACGGACGGCAGCCCCAGAATCAGACAGACGCACCATGCCAGCAGCAACAGCAGCAGATTCGCCGCCGGACCTGCCAGCGACACCCGCAACAGACTCCAGCGGGAGCGCAGCAGACTGCTGTCCACGGGAACTGCTCCCCAGGCTATGCCGAAAAATGCCAGCATCAGCAGAGACATGAATCCCATCTGACGCAGCGGATTCAGGGTAAGATGTTCAGCCGCAGTATAATCCCCTTCATGTACCGCCACAGCCGCATGAAAATACTCATGCAGACAGACCGAGAAAACCACAATCAGACAGGTCATCAGGAAGACGACCGGGTTGACGAACAATGTTTGTATGAACAGCATGAAAAACCTCCAGTTGCATGACCCGTACTATATCATGATTCCGCCAACTTGCAAGTCCGTTCCGCGTAAACCTGCTCCCCCGGCAATATTGTTTTCTGAAGCAAATCCGCTGTAAATTTACATAAAACAGGCGGATTTATCGTAAAATTACAGTTTATTGCATGATATTTTACATTAAATGACGCGATGAAGAATTGCATTCCTGCCGATACGGAATATATTTCAGAAAATCAGCAGAAGGAAATCTTGATTCATGTCCCGTAAATCTTTTCGTATTCCGGTTCTTGCCATGCTGACTGCCGGAACTGTTCTGTATGCCATGGCAAATATTCAGCGGGTGGCAATTCCCGGAGCGGTCTTCAATCAATTGCAGAGCCGTCTGGATGTTTCCGCGCCCTGCATCACCGCATTAGGATCGTCGTTCATGTACATTTATGCGGTCTGTCAGCTGCTGATCGGTTTTGTGATTGACCGGTTCGGCGGTGTGCGGACCATTATTGCGGGAAGTCTGGTTTTCTGCGCGGGGTCCATTCTGTTTGCATTCATTCCGAACCTTGCACTGCTCTATCTTGCCCGCGGTCTGACCGGACTCGGTGCCAGCGCATTTTATCTGAGTCTGATTTACGAAGTGCTCCGCATATTCAGAAAGAACAGCACTCTGGCGGTTTCGGCGGTAATCCTGATCGGTTATATGGGCGGTGTGATTGCCAATGCGCCGTTCACTCTGGCAGTGAATCACTGGGGGCTTTCACCCGTGCTGTTTGCACTCGCCGGAATGTCGGCTGCCGCAGCCGTTTTTTTCATGATCTTCGGCTCGGTGCTTCATCTGTATGCCGAACGTTCCGTTTCTCTGCGGCTGGAACCGTTTCTGTCCGTTCTGAAAGAGCCGAACAACCGTTTCATCTTCATTTTCAGCAGCATCAACTGGGGTGTATATTATGTGGTGCAGACCGTGATCGGGAAGAAATTTCTGGAAGATCTGGGCATTTTCACGGAAAATCAGGCGGCGTGGATTCTTTCCTGCATGGGAATTATTTCCGCCTTTTCGGGGTTTGCCTTTGCCCTGTGCAGCCGTCTGGCAGGCAATCGCAGACAGATTTTCTGCCGGATCGCCGGAACAGTCTGTTTTGCCGTCATGCTGTTGGAAGGCATCCTGATTCTGTGTAATGTGAAGACCGTATTTATGGGCATACTGTTTCTGATTCTTTCCATGACTGCGAGTATTTCCGCGATTCTGATTCCGCTCCTGAAAGAAACGAATCTGCCGCGTCTGGTGCCGTATGCTGTGGCAGAGATGAATTTCTGTTTTTATGCGGCAGTGGCGGTTTTCGGCAATTTGACGGGATTCCTTCAGAATCTCTTTCCGCCGGTACGTCATGGCGGAATACTGATTTACAGCCGGTCGTCTTATTTCTGCATATTTCTGTTTCTGCTGAGCTGTGCAGTCCCCGCTTTTTTCTGTTCCTGGAAAGTGCGTGAACCGCAGAATAAAACGTTTCCGCAGAAATAAATCAGAACGGCATTTTACTTTACGGCACAGTGTGCTATATTAAGGCGGGAGAAATCACTATGAACATAAAAAAACTGGCAGAAGAGGCAGGCGTTTCCACCGCAACGGTATCCCGTGCATTCAGTCACAGCCCGAATGTCCGCCCGGATGTCCGGAAAAAGATTCTGTCTCTGGCAAAAAAATACAATTATCATCCCCGGATTTTTGCGAAACTGCGGAATATCGTGATCATCAGTCCGTACACAAGAGTCTATCCCGTCCAGAGTTACGTGGAAATGGTCATTACCGAACTGACACATTACTTATCCCTGTCCGGTTTCCGGGTTGAAATTCTGCATTTGGATTCTTTGGAAGATGTGAGCCAGCTGGCTCATTTTCAGTTCTGCGGAGCAGTGGCAATCAGCGTGGATCCGGCGTTTTTCCAGTCCTGGAGTGAACTTTTTGCCGTTCCGCTGGTTCTGATAGACCGTCCGCTTCCCACCGCAATGAATGAAGTGTATTCCATCCGGTCTGACGAGGAAGGAGCGATGGAACTTGCCGTGGACTGTTTCGCCCAGACCGGGGTTCGTAAAATCGGCACGATCATCTACGGACGCGAAAACGACGGCAACACCCGGCTTCGGGCAAACGGTGTGCTCGCAGCTCTGAAGAAACATCATTATTTAGTTTCCGATTCACTGATAAAATTTGCGCTGGAGGAAAATTATGTCGAGCTGATCGGGCAGATGCTGAAACAGGGCATTGACGCCTTGTTCTGTCCCGGCGGAAATGCCGGAATGATTGCTTCCTACGCGCTGTCTCTGTTCAATAAACGGATTCCGGATGACATTTCCCTGATTGCGTCCGAACGCACCGTTTTTTCCCGTTATATGACGCCGCCCCAGACCACAATCTCGCAGGATTATTCCATTCTCGCGGAATATGCAGTACGGATTATCGACGCCAGACTGCAGGGTTGTCCGCAGCCGCAGGAAACGGTTCTGCCCTATAAATTGATCCGCCGGAACAGTACGAAATAAACACCAGCCGGATTTTTTTTCAGAAATATATCATATCCCGGCTTGCAATACATCCGGGATATGATATAGTAACCCAGGAATAGTTTAACGTTAAACAAAACTCTGAGGATTTCATGGATCGGACCAGGGACAGCCGGAGCAAGACCACTGTTGCAGATGTTGCGCGGGCAGCCGGTGTATCGGCAATGTCGGTATCGCTGGCTTTCCGGAATTCGCCGCGCGTCAGCGAAAAAACCCGCCGGAAAATTCTGAACGCCGCCCGGAATCTTCATTACATCCCGAATTTGAGCGCACGTCAGCTGCGTTCCGGTCAGACGGATATGATCGGTTTTCTGGTGCAGGATATTTCCAACCCGTTCCATTCTCTGATGATGAAACATGCGGAAGCCATGTTCGCGGAACAGAATATGAATATGGTTTTCGGCGGAAGCGGCTGGGATCCGGTCCGGGAACTGCAGTTTGCCGAACGACTGATACGGATGCGCGTCCGGGGCATTCTGATTTGTCCGACCGAAAAGAATCCGCAGTTGTTTTCCCTGCTGGATGATGCTGAAATACCGTATGTCGTGCTGGATTCCGCTCCGGAAGATTTTCCGGGATGCGCCGTGCTGAATGACCTGACTGAGTGCGGTCGTCTTGCGGCACGGCATCTGGCGGAGCGCGGCGCCCGCCGGATTGCGTATCTGGATGCTGGACAGGAACGCCGGACTCACAGTGTGTTCACCCGGATTACGGAAGGATTTCAGACGGAATTGGCGAAACAGGGACTGCCGTTTGAACGCAGTTGGCAGATCCCGGCTGGTCTGACCATGCAGGCGGGCGCTGAGGTCTGCCGGCAGCTCTGCGGACAGCCGGATTTCCCGGATGCGGTGTTCTGCGTCAACGACCTCTGCGCACTCGGTTTCATGAATGAAGCGGAACGGCACGGATTGTCCGCCGGGAAAGATTTCGCTCTGGCGGGAATTGATGACATGGATTTTTCTTCCATGGAACGGATTTCGCTTACTACCATCCGGCAGCCGTATGAAGAACTGGCGCGTCATGCCGTGGCAGTTCTGAATACACTGATGGACGGCGGAACGCCCCTGCCCCGCCGGATTATGCTGAAACAGCAGCTGATCATACGGAATACAACTTTGCACTACAACCCCTAATAAAAGGAGATGCATTTTATGGAACAAGGAATTTTGACTGCACAGGAATTCAAGGACAGAACCCTCCGCGCCCAGGAAGTTCTGGCGAAAACCGATCTGGATGCGTTTCTGGTGTTCTCCACCGAATCCGAACCGGCGGGCGTCCGCTATTTCTCCAACTACTGGCCCAGCTTTGAAACCGCCGGAGTGCTGATCCCGCGTTCGGGCGACGCCGCTCTGATCATCGGACCGGAAAGTCTCACGTTCGCATCGGCGAACTCCCGTCTTTCCAACATCATCCAGACCATGGACTTCCGGGAATCTTCCCAGCCGGATTATCCGGGTTCCACCCATCCGGACTGGAAACAGATTCTGGACCGTTTCGGCATTCGGAAACTCGGCATCACGGGCTTCCACATGTTCCCTTACACCATCATGACCAATATTGCCGGTGCGCTCGGCGGCATGGAACACATTGTAAACGCCGACGCCATTCTGCGTCCGGTAACCATGAAAAAATCCGCACTCGAAATCGAATGTCTCCGCAAATCCGCCAAGATTGCCGAACTCGGTTTCAAGGCGATTCTGGAAAATATCAAGCCGGGCATGACCGAAGCTGAACTCTGCGGCATCGCCACTGCCGCCATGCTTGCCAACGGTGCGGAAGCGACCGGCTATCCCATCTGGTGCTGCTCCGGTCCCAATTCCAACCAGGCAATCAGCCGTCCGACTCTCCGCAAAGTCCAGTGCGGCGAAATCATCCATTTCAGTATCGGCGCGAAAGTCGAAGGTTACAGCTCCAGTATCGGCAGACCGGTTGTCCTCGGCAAATGCCCCGATGAAATCCGTAAGTTCATGCAGGTCGGTCTTGACGCCCTCAATATGACTTTCGACATCATGCGCGCCGGTGTTTATGCCGCCGACGTGGCAAAAAAAGTTCACAGCTATATCCGCGAACAGGGCTACGGCGATGCCATTCTTTACGGTCCGGCGCACGGCTGCGGTCAGATGGAATGCGAGTATCCGTTCCTCGAAACATCCTCCACTTACACTCTGGAGGAAAACATGACGTTCATGGCGGATATGTTCCTGCACCGCGGCGGCATGGGTTTCCGCTGGGAAGACGGTCTGATCGTGAAAAACGGCCCCGCCGAACAGCTGTCCAGCCTCGGACGTCAGATCAACATTCTGGAGGTGTAAGATGATTATTGACATTCACGGACATCTCGGCAACATCAATTTCGCACCGTTCTGGCAGGCGGATGCTGCAAAACTGGAGGAATACTGCGAAAAATCCGGCGTGGATACGCTGTGTCTTTCGTCGTCGCGCGCCATTATGTACGACATCCGCGAAGGCAATGCGGAACTGGACCTTGCCTTGCAGAACACCTCCCGCTTTCTGGGATATGTGGTGGTCAGCCCGACATTCTCCGATTCGCTCGGCGACCTGGAACTGCTGAAAACCAATCCGAAATTCCGCGGAGTGAAAATCCATCCGGATTATCACGGATATCAGCTCAGCACGCCGTCCAACCGGCGGTGGGTAGAAGCCGTTGCGGATAAAACCCCGATGATGCTTTTCCATTGTTCCTGTATGCCGGGAACCGGTTTTTCTCAGGCGCGGACCATTGCGGAAATTGCGAAGAATCATCCGCAGACCAAATTTGTGATTGCCCACATGGCGGGTATCTACCAGAATGGAAATTATCCGTATTTCCCGAATATGGATTCGCTGGAAGCGGTCATGGAAATGAACCTGGACAATGTTTACATTGACACGGCGCATTATCTGATGTACGTCTACCCTGGCGTGATGGAAAAAATGTACGCCATCGCGGGAGCGGATCATATTGTCTTTGGTACAGATGCGCCGCTGCAAGGTCCGATGCAGATGCGTTTTGCGGCGGAAGTCATTGAAGCCATGGATATTCCGCAGGAAGACAAGGATAAGATTTTCTATAAGAATGCGCAGAAGATTCTGGGATTGTCCCAGGATTGACCTGCTGTTCAGTAAAAAACGCCCGATCCGAATAAAAACGGAAAGGGCGGTTTTTTACGGTATATCATTTCGTAATAAGAGAAGCAAAGGAAGCGGTTATCATGAAACCCGAACTCTGCGGATGAAAAGTTCCCGGCATAAAAAATTCGGAAATATACCTTGCTCTGCGCTGGAACGGATTTCGGCAGAGGCTGGAACAATGCGGCAGGACGGCTTCCGCCGATCCGGATCTGAATACAACAGTTGATTTTCTGCACAGGAATCCCGGCTGCGGCATATTCTGCACAAGCGATGCCGTCGCTTTGCAGCTGCTGCGGCTGGCACGGGAATCCGGGCTGGAAACTCCGCGAGATTATAAACTGGTCGGATATGACAACGCCGAATGGACCGCCGGGCTGGACATATCTTCCATTCATCAGCCGTTCCGGGAAGAAGGCAGACGCGCCGCCGTCAAACTGATCCGGATGATTTACGGTCATTCCGAAGACAGCGAACTGCTGACTCCGACCGCCATATGCAGAGGCTCGACTCCCTGCCCCGAATAAAATAAATTCATATGCTTTTCAATAAACAAGAGGAGAATCATTATGGAAGAAAAGATTGAACTGCCGGCAATCCGGCGAAGTCTGAAACGGACCGCAGAATGGTTCCGGCAATCCGGCGTGATGCGTCCCGCTGACGGCAGCTGAGGAATCGCGGAACGCGTTTTCGTCACGGACAACAATCCGAAGATGGATCCGCAGACCGGCAACATCCCCGCGCAGCATTGGGAAGCGCCGTCCGGCGAACATCTTGCCGATACCATCTATACCCTGAACTGGGCTGTGCTGGCGTTACAGTGTATGGATTCTCTGGTTCAGAAAGATTCCTATGATTCCGCATACAGAAAACTGTTGAATCTGCTGCTGAAAATTCAGGATATATCGCCGGAAAAACAATTCCGCGGATGCTGGCGCGGCATGTTCGACATGATGGCTGGCGTCTGGGGCGGCGGAGAGTCTTACGAAGGCGGAGCCGGCAGCATTTACACCGGCTGGACCAATGCGCCGATCGCCTGGGCAGTGGCGGGATATGCGCTGAAACAGAGTCTGCTCCTGCTTCATGTGAAAAATTCTATTGTCTCCACATAAAAGTACCGCATATTTCCGGAAAATTCAATTTCATATGTTATGAATAAATTCGGCAATGTTATGAATAAAATCAGAATTCAGCAGTTTACCGCTGGTCAGTTTTTCTGAAATCTTCCAATCCTGACATCGTGCCGGAGTTGAAGAGGCGTCATGCCGAATTTCTTTTTGAACAGGGAACAGAAATAGGCGGATTCCTGAAAACCAAGCATGAAGGTCAATTCACAGACGGACAGGCTGTTATCCTCCGACAGCAGGCGGTATGCTTCCCGCAGTTTCAAATCCTGCAGATACTGTCCCGGCGTTTTCCGGAAAAATTTCTGCCAATGCCGCAGGAATGTACTGCGCGACATCCCATGATGTGCCGACAATGCCGCTATATCTATTTTTTCTTTGTAATGCAGTTGAAAATAAGATGCGATACTGCGAATTTTTGTCTCATAATAGTCATGGTGCCGGGATGAATAACTGGAACTGAATATCAGCAGCTCCAGCAGTTGGAACGCCACAAGGTCGATCCGGTCGGTTACACCGAATTCATGAGACTTTTCCATAAGATCCATGAGTTCGGCAATCAGCAGGGATTCCTTTTCCCCCAGATGGATTTCCCAGACCGGATTTTCCGGAAACGGCAGCATCCCGCGCAGGGCTTCTTCCAGGTCCGCGGCATAGGCGAAATGAATGACATCGCGAGGCTGTTCCACTTTGAAAGTATGGACAGTTCCCGGCAATTTCATGATGACATTCGGAAACTTGACCCTGTAAACCGTGCCGTTGATGCATTCCGACGCCGCGGCAGCCTTTGAATAACGGCGGATGCATACCTCGAACCGTTCATAATGACAAGTCCGTTCAGCATAAATTTCACCGTGCGTATAGCCGAGCGACTGAACCGGAAAAGGAAAACGGCTCAATCTCGGCAGGTCTGCAATATTCAGATCTTTCCACATTTCGTCTCTCAAGTTTTTCATAAGATAACGCACTCTTCCTTTTTTTCAATAGACGAATTTCTGATTATGGAAAGATTTTCCGCATACCCCCCCCCTCACACACAGCGGGAACGCCGTTGTCCGGCACAGTTCATTTTCCGATTTCAATTCCATATTGAAACACATGTTCCGCTCCGGGAGCAAGCGAAACACTGCCGCTCAGGAACTCGACAGTCATCATCGGTGTTTTCGAGTTTGCATTCCAGCAATAAACCCCTTCGACGCCATGACCGGGGAAAAAGGTCATGGAATCTTTCAGCATTTTATCCCGGGCGCTGATCACGACCGGACCGCCGTCCCAAACCCGGTTCTTCACATGCGGCAGGAAATCAGTTTTCGCGTTCCGGCGGAGAAATAAATTGTCAACTCCGCTGTTCTGCGTAACCTTTTCTGTTCCGAGAGATATGGTCAGATTCTTCTTGCCGAAACGCTGTCCGGGCTGCGGATAATTATTTATTCTGAATCCGAAATTCATCGTGCGGGATGTCGGATTGCTGAATTTGAATTTAACCAGAACCGTGTTTCCATCCAGTACGAAACTTCTTGTGATCCGGAGATCCATCAGCGGATTCTGTTCAGGGTTCGCCCCTTCATAAGCGGGGACAGATGCCGTTGATACCACTTCCGGTTTTTTGCCGTTGATTTTCATATCTTGCAGAACAAACGGTATTTCCGGCTGTTTCGCATCATGCAGCATCAATCTTCCGATATATCCTCCGCTCAGCAGTTCTCTGCCGTCCGCATTGCTCAGGGCAGTCAGTGTGCAGGTCCCCAGGGCATCCATGTCCGCATTGAGTTTTCCGTTGCCGATTTTCAGCACCGGGATTCCTTTCGCATTGGCACGCCAGACAATGAAAGCGTCATTGTTTTTCAACTCGCGGAAAAGATCTCCGGCGGTATTTCTGAAACGCACCGATTTGATCTCCGCCGCAAGAGACTCCTGTTCAGGAAGTTTTGAGGAATGCACAACTTCAACTCCGTTCGGCGGAATCTTCACGAGAAACTTCATCCCCCTGCCCTCGATTTTCAAAATTGCCGGTTCCTTCTCATTATAGTTGAACAGAGTAAACACGAATCCGCCGTTTTTTTCATGCACAAGAGTTCTCAGAGTCTGCGAAAAATCCGGATAATGCAGCATCACTTTTCTGCCGTTTTCAGCCGGCACCTCTTTCGATATGGTGTTTTCCGGAGTAAAGACAAACTGATTTTCGACCCGTCTGCCGTCCGCATAAAAATCCTCGCATCCTGAAATCAGTTCATACGCAGAGGCTATACAGTGAAAATAGTGTCCCGAAAAAGTGTCGTTAGGCCACAGCCCGAATCCAGCGCCGCCAAGCGCCGCGGTTGCGATGATATTCTGCTTCAGCTTTTCCGGGGTGTACTGACGGAAAAAACTCAACGAAGTCTCCGCAGGATCGTTTAAAGGGAAAAAAGGTTTTTTCAGGGATTCAATACTATATTTCACATCGTCGAAATATTTTGTTCCCGTGTAATAAGGCATATGCATATGAAGATCGATTGCGGAATCAGACAATGCGGCGTCCACAGCGCACCAGGTTGCCACCCGTTCCCTTCCCGTACGCGGATCGTGCAGGTTGTCCGTGCAGAGCCAGAGTTCGGACTCCGGCGTCTCCTCGCGGAAAATTTTCGCGACCCTGGCAATATAATCCGCATGAAGCCTGATCATGTAATCAAGCCATTGCTGTCTGTATTTCCGGGATATTTCAGCGGCAGAGGGAACGGACGGCAGATTCATTTTTTTTGCAAAACGGGCGCGTCCGCCTTCATCCATGCCTCTGGCATGGGGTTCAAAATCCCAGACCGCGATCCTGACTTCCGGATTTGTTTTGCGCCATTCCCGGATCGAATTCCGCAGATAAGTCTCAAATAATTTTTCCGGGTCGTCAAGCTGATACCAGTTCGCCGTATAATGAGGGTGTTTTCCATCAGCATCCATATCAGCGGGAGCTTTTTTCCGGTATTGTTCCAGTGCTTTTCTGGAGCCATGATACGGAAACATGATATAATTGCCGCCAAGGATGATGGCGTTCCGGTAGGCGGGATCCGGCTTTTCGTTGATCGAGACAAATTTTAACGGCTGTTTTACCAGCGTATGCCAGAACACCGTCATCTTTCTGCCCAGTTCCGGGAACGGTGAATGAACCGCTCCGGACTGTGAAATCATGAATCCGAATTTTTCACACGGGCGGAAACCGGTTTTCACGGGAGGCAGGACCTCGATCATGCCCGATTGTTCCGGCTGTTCCTCCTCCCCGATTTTCAGGGACCAGTAGACAGGACTCTTCTTTCCTGCGCTTCCCGGTGCCGCACTCAGAAAAAGACGCTGGGTGTACCAGTCCATTCCGAACCATGCGTTGAACTGTTTCTCGAAAGAAATCCGGTAACGCCGGTAATCTTCGCCATTGCGTTTTACGGGACTTTCCGTAAACTTCTGCGCTATCAGATCCCGTTTGCCGTTACGCAGCGCGGCATGGGTTTCGGACACCCCATCCAATGTCAGAAATCCGGGAACATCAAGTGTCATGACAGCATTCATGCCGGTGTATTTTCTGCCGCTTTCCTTTCCCCGCAAATTCAGGGACCCCGGCAAATTCTCGCAAATGCCGAACGGTGCATCCTGCAAAAAATTAAACGGAAACAAATCTGCCTGGAACGACACTTTTGCAGGTTCTTTCCCGACCTCTTTCAGGGAAACGGAATCGAACCACGCAGTTCCGGTCGAACTTCGAATGCCAAGTGAAACAACCGCATCGGTTCCGTCAAAATATTTGGAATTGAAGCGGTGCCGGACCTCCGTCCAGTCGAAAGTTCCCGTGTCATATTCCCAACGGCCTTTGCTTCCATAATGCAGTGTCTTTTTGCCGACCGAGATTGCGATAAAAGCACCGGATCTCGGCTGAACGGCAATGTCCCTGCCCTTGACATAACAGGAAATCTCATATTCCGTATCCGGTTTCAGCCGTATATTCCGCTGGTTTGCATATGGACGCCATGCCGCGGCCCGTGCATCGTTCCGGCTTAATTTCACTGAACGGGAATCCGAATCGGCGGACACGGTTCTGTCAAGTTCAGAAGCGGTATACGGATCACTGCCCGCTTTGGGCAGCTGCCAGGATTCCAGTTCTTTGGAAAAAGAACCGTTTTGAATCAGCTCGGACGCGGAAAGCAAAAAGACAGATCCGAAGATCATCATGCTGGTCTGCAACTTCATACATCATTCTCCCTGAACAGTTGTTTTTCTGTCGATTGCATTTTGGGGTTTTGCGGCTGCATGGACTCTACTGCCGGCAGACCGCACCATAAATATTTTCGGAATCACCTCCTGTGTTTTGTCGTTCAGTATGTTCTGCCTCTGGTCCGGTCATATCCGCAGTCCGCTGTCTTCGCCGAAGTGAATCTTCCGTAAACCGGATTGTCCGGCAAAGCCATGTCCATGACACTTTTCGGGGCGGTATGCCCGTCGCCGAACAGGATATTTGCTCTTCCTTTCAGATGATAAGGAACCGGATCGGAATAGGAACCTGTTTTCCTCGGATCCGCTGCACCGTGACGGAATGCAAGAATCTGTATGTTGCATCCGCCCGGCAGGTCTCTGATCACACTGTCTCCAATCCAGACTGCGACGCTCGGCATCGCGACATCGGCAATTCTGCGCATCTTGTTCTGATTGGGATTCGCTGAATAATGGATGCCGGAAAGCCCCGTATTGGCAGTGTAATGAGCATAACCGAATTCACCGGCGATCATTTCTCCCAGCGGAACGGATTCCGACGGACAAACATAAGTTGTCCCTTTTGCATTCGGCGCATTATCTTTGTATTTCACGCCGTAGGAATGCTTCCCGCTCAATCCCGCCAGATTGCCATACCAGATTCCCCCGCGGTCCCAATTCCCGCCAACTCCGAACGGCGGCATTGCCGTCGGAACGATCCAGCCGTCGAAATCGTTGGAATACATGGCTCCGGCTGTCCCGATGGTCTTTTGGTTCGAGGCACAGGAAATTGTATAAGCCTTGTCCCGTGCCTTGTTCAAGACAGGCAGGAGCATTGCCGCCAGAATTGCGATGACCGCGATCGTAACGAGAAGTTCTATGAGCGTAAAATTCTTGGTTCCGCTCTTCGAAGGAATGATTGAATGAATCAAGCGGCAAGACGCGGCATATGCTGTCACAATTCCCGATATGATCCGGTTTCTGCTCCGTGCCCTGGCGTTCTGCAATGTCATTTGGCTCTCCTTTGCGTTGAAAACGGTATTCTCTCATTATTCGCCGAATTTTCTTTTTTTATTAATTATAC
>ERZ1034992.566-NODE-566-length-19858-cov-5.962026_pt1 | contig 19858 bp, 13 predicted proteins | sample MGYA00520695_ERZ1034992 | MGnify/ENA primary metagenome ERZ1034992 (study PRJEB33766, sample SAMN09781778) | gut metagenome | biome: gut microbiome | host: Homo sapiens | place: Madagascar | study: EMG produced TPA metagenomics assembly of the PRJNA485056 data set...
CCTTTGCCAGCGTCATCTCAATTTATCCTCGAATAAATAGAGATGCCCTTAATATATGCTCCGTTTTTCAAAAGTTCAGCCCGCAGTTCCGTAATATCTGCATGGTGCAGATTTAAAACGCCGCTCTTTACCGCCAATCCGGCAGCTGTCCCCGCCGCTTCTCCGGTCACCAGACAAACCGGCATGACCCGGATGCTTCCGTAGATGATGCGGTCGGATGAGATGCAGCGCCCCGACAACAGCAGATTATCCAGCTTTTCCGGAACGATGGAACGGTATGGAATCCCATGGGATTCTCCGTTTTCGCAGTGTCCCTTTTCCTTGAGAAGTGCCTCCATTTCACCGGTAATAGAAGAGTCGCCTCCGTGAATATCAATGTAATAACTGTTGCGTCCGATCTCATCGTCAAAAGAACGGCGTTCGACATAATCCCGCCAGGAAAGCACGTAATCGCCCCGGATCCGTCGGCCTTCCCTGATTCCCATCAGATTGGCTGTCGCGGCGATGTGTGCCCCGCCGAACACATTAGACGCATGTTTTGCCAGAGCATCACGGTAATCTGAAGCGAGTTTACGCCCTGTTATCATTCCCCGCGACACGCTCTCCGGCGACAGTGTATCCAGCGCAAGATGTCCAGCATTGAAGCCGACTGTTGAGGGTCCGACAAAGTTGTTGCACAAATGCGAATGTCTGATGGATGAAAATTCCGGATCCGCCATAATGCCGTGAATGACCGAGCGCGGATCTCCCCCATGCGAATAATAAAAAGAATCCACGTTATCCAGCTGGAAACAAAGCGAGGATAGCTGAAGCTTTCCGGTTCCCATTTCCCCGATTTCAAAATCGGCACCAGCCCATGCGGCAATATCCCCGTCTCCGGTAGCATCCACATAGATTTTCGCCTGATATGCGGTCAACCCGCGCTTGTTGCCGACGATAAGCGTGTCGATTTCCCGATCGGATTTCTTCTCCACCCCGCAGACAAACGAATAAAACAGGACTTCCGCACCGTTTTCCGTGACAATTCCGTCATAAACCCGTTTCAGACCTTCAGAGTCGATCGGAACCCAGTCGAGCTTTCCCGGCTTATTCTGCGGGACAAACGCCAATGCACGGTTGAAAACGACTTCGGCAAGTCCGCGATAAATCATTTTTTCGCCATCCGAAAACGGACACCAGGCCGGAACCAATCCCTGCGTTCCCATTCCGCCGAGGGCTCCGGTCTGTTCTATGATCAGCGTTTTTGCCCCCAGCCGGGAAGCTGCCGCTGCGGCGGTACACCCTGCGGGGCCTCCGCCAACAACAATGACATCCCACCCCGAAGACAGGGGAATTGCTTTTGATATGAACTGTTTATCCATGGTATTACCCTCGTGCCAATTTCAGAACGTTTTTGGCATTCCTTGTTAAAAAGTTGTTTTTCCAGCGTAAACCCATTTTGACGCAACGGAAATGATTTTTTTGGAAAAAACACGGAAAATCATGTTTTAGAACATAGCCATCCTTGCTGATCGCAACTGATTCTGTTTTATAAACTGACAGAGGTAATTTTTTATTTTGATCACCTCTTTGATTCATTTTTTGCTCTTCTTTCTGGTTTTAATGCCCCATGCCCGCAAACTCCTGTTTTTATTTCATATCCGTCTGTTTCCGTAAAACCGTTTTTTCACCGAGTCCCGAAGAATCAGTGTATTCGGCAGAACCACTTCGGAATTTTCCGCAACATCCTGCTCCGCAAATACATCCAATGCCCGCTGAACCGCAAGAGCCGCCAGCTGTTCAAAATTCTGAGCAACCGTTGTGTGCGGCGGTGTCATACATGCCGAAGCATAATAATTCTCATAACTGATGATGGACAGATCATCCGGCACATTCAGCCCCAGCATATTGACCGCATAGTTGGTCTGAAAGAGCATATCTTCACCGGCGATCAGCAGGGCGTCCGGTTTCCGGGTGCGCATGAGTTTGGCAATGGCTTCCACCGGATTCTGTTCCAGACACGTTACCAGAGATTCTGCATCCTGAAATCCGGCTTCCGCGGAAAAATCCAGGAAAGCCTGCCGGCGCCGGGCTACGGAACAGTTGTCGCCCAGATTCGGCAGCAGCAGAGCGATCCGGCGGTGTCCGCTCTCCCGCAGATGTTCAAGCGCCAGCTGAATTCCCTGTCTTTCATCGGAATGCACTGAGAATCCGCCGGGAACCTGGTCATTGATGGTAATGAAGCGGGTATAAGAGTAGCGCTTCAAATCCTGTTCCGTCAGTAACTGCTGAAAAGTGATGGCTACGGACAGGAAATTTTCTTCCAGCAGTTCCATGTTGGAATACGTGAAGATTTCCGTGGTGATGCCGTTCCGGTCGCATTGGCAGGTCAGATGATACAGCATACTGCTGTCGTAGGAATTGAGCGGAGCACCGCTGCGGTCGTTGATGATGATTGCCAGGCGTTTCTTATCCGAAGGAGTGCGGGGCTGATACCCCAGCTGATGCACCGCGTCAAAAATCCGGTCATGAACTTCTTTTGTTACATAAGGATGATTGTTCAAGGCGCGCGAAACCGTAGCAGGCGATACCCCTGCCAGCTTGGCGATGGCACAGATATTCCGTTTTTTCTGCGGCGTTTTCGTTTCGGATGATTTGTTTTTCATGCTTTCTCTCTCAATATGAAAAATTTTTCATATCTATATTATATACATTTTTCTGTTTTTGTCAACCCCTGAAACGAAAAAAATGCAATTATTTATGCCGGATTCCGTTCAATCCCAGCACGGGAACCTTGCCGTAAATGCGGAAATACTGATTCCGGACCTGCGGCGAAACCGGATCCAGCACAAAAGCCGCGGCGATCATACGCCGCGCCGTTTTGAGCCGTCCTTCCCGGTACAGCTTCCCCGCAGTGAAAGACATTTCCGCGGCATGGATGCGATCCAGCGGACGGATGACCCGGAACACGGAATAAACCCCGTTCACCATGCGGAATTCCCGCGGCGGCTCAATCCGGTAAAACCAGCGCAGACGATCCGGCTGATAACGCATCAGATTGGCGGGCGAATCCCCTTTGATTTTCCGTGCGCCCGCAATGTAACGGTCGGAATAAATGTGCAGAGGTCCCACGCAGCCGTGATTGTAAACAAAGAAATCGGCGTTCAGCCCGGCGCAGAATTCCGCCAGCTGGCGTTCATTGCCGTGATACAGCAGATTCAGGTAAATCTGCACCGGACGCCGTATGCGTTCCAGACCGAACTGCGGCTGAAGTGCAATCGCAGTTCCGGCATAACATTTCAGCATCGGACCCAGTCCGAAATCCGTAATGACGCCCTTGCCCGGAACTTTCTCCTTCCGGAACCAGGCGATCAGTTCAGAAGTCTCCCGCATCCGGACATCATTATCATAAACTCTTCTGCCGCAAAGAGAAACCAGTATTTCCAGTCCCAGCAGGAGCAGACAGCACACCGTCAGAAGCCCAGACACCGTTTTCAGCAGTCTCCGGGTTTTCTTTTCAGGATTCCGCCGCAGAGCCAGACGCAAAGCCCGCTGCAGGTCATCCAGCAGCAAGGGCAGGGACAGCGCCAGAAAAAGAATCAGAAATTCATGGTAACGGACAATGTAAATAAATCCAACCGTAAATACGACCGTGAAGGTCAGAGGGAAAAGCAGCCGCGGCAGATTGCGCCGGACCATGCCCGCCGAACCTCGGAAAAAAGGCGTTCCCAGCAGAAGCAGATAAAACAGACTCAGCGAAAACGGCGCAAACAGAATTACATTGTTCAATGCCCTGACAATAAACCGCGCCCCCGTAACCGTGCCGATGGACGGAAAATAAGTCGCCAGAATTTTCCAGTCAGCGGAATGCATGGCGGGCGTCCACATCATGCGCGCATCGTAAGTCAGTTTGTCCGGATTCTGCGGCTTGACATTGTTGAACTTGAGTTTGGCGGCGGTCAAGTCGCTGAAATGGCTGTAATGCGAAACATAATACGGTGTTTTGACCGCATAATTCCAGAAGCACCACAATGCGCCGCCCAGTACCGCCAGCATCAGCAGACGTTTCAGGAAAACGGGACGCCGCGGCAGGAAATGGGTAAACAGCAGCAGCGGCAGCAGAATCACCACCAGCGGGGACATCACGGTCTGGTAAGTCTGGTTGAACGGAATCAGCACGGAACTCAACACCACAGCGCAGGCAATGGTCAGCCAGGCTTTTTTCCGGCGGACAGTGACTCTGCCGCCGATTGCCCAGCGGCCCAGTTCATAAAGGGTCAGCGCGCTGAAAAATCCCAGACAGAGATCCCAGGTGGAAAATGCTGTGAACGCCGCCAGAAAAAGCAATGCGTACATCCAGCGGCGGCCTCTGGTGTAACAGGAATACAGCAGAAGAAGAAAACCGGAAATGACGGACAGAGCAAAATTGCCGCGGATAATGTCCTGTCCGGTGGAGCGGGCGACTGCGCTGATCGCCACGGCATGGAACATCCCGCCGAAAAATGCCAGCCGCGTGCGGCATTTCAATACCAGCAGCAGAAGGAACAGAAATCCGGATGACAGACTGATCCACAGGCGCAGCTGAAATGCAGTCCACTGCGCCAGATACACATTGTCCTGATACCGAAGCTCTTCCGGAGAAGGCGCAGGATCCTGTGCAAACAGCGATTTGATACGGTATCCCCAGCCGAGAAACCATTCCAGCCCCATAATCATCTGCCGGTAAGGCGCAATGTCTTCCAGACCATGCAGATTTTTATCCACGGACGGCACTCCGCGTCCGGCGGCAATGTCCTGGATATAGCCGAACATCATGGCGCATTCGATGGAATAGGGCATGAAATTGTGATGCGCAACCGGCAGGAATTTTCCGAAAAAACTCTGCCGCACAGCCGGCTGGTCTCCGATGACTGCGGCGATGGCTTCCGCTTCACGGTTGTAGTTGTGAGTACGTACCGCAAACGCGGTCAGAACACAGATCAGGAACAGCAGGAATTTTCCTGCGGCGGCATGTTTCCGGAAAAAAGCGGTCATCATTCAATAAGCCTTTCTCAGCTGGGAAGACGGGATGGAAAGTTCCTCCCGGTATTTGGCAACCGTACGGCGGGCGACATCCAAACCGTGTTCCCGGAGCATATCGGCGAGTTTGCTGTCCGACAAGGGTTTGGCGGAATCTTCGGAGGCAACGAAATCCCGGATCATGTTCCGGATGGCGTGGGCGGAAACCTCCTCTCCTTCGCCGGACTGGAACCCGCCGGAGAAGAAAAAGCGGAATTCAAAAAGCCCGACCGGAGTCATCATATACTTCCCGGAAACCGCCCTGCTGACCGTCGTTTCATGAAGTCCGAGTTTATCGGCAACCTGCCGCATGGTCATGGGTTTGAGGGCCTTGGGACCGTATTTCATGAAGTCATACTGATTGCTGACAATCATTTCGGCGATGCGGTGGATCGTGGTTTTCCGCAGTTCCAGACTATGAATCAACGCCTTGCCGGAATCAATTTTGGCACGCAGATAGGCTTTGTCCTCGGCGGCAAGAGCCGGATTTTCCAGCATTTTCTGATAACTGCGGGAAATGGTGAGCCGTCCGTAAGGCGGATCAATATCGACCACGGCATAGGAATCGCCTTCGGGAACGACTGTAACTTCCGGCAGAATGTACGGTTCGTTGTGATGTTCCAGCGAAGATGCGGGATGCGGATTCAGCAGCCGCAGTTCCGCAATCAGAGCGTTGAGCTGTTCCATGTCCAGCTTCATGGCTTTGGCGATTTGCGGCAGCTTGTTGTGCGCCAGTTCATCAAAATGTTCGCAGATCAGCGTCCGGAGTGCGCTGTCCGTTTTGCCGGAACGGTCCAGCTGCAGAAGCAGACACTCTTTCAGATCCCGTGCGGCAATGCCCGGCGGGTCAAAAGACTGCACCAGAGCCAATGCTTTTTCCGCCGTTTCCAGCGAGGTTCCGACAGACTGGGCAGCGTCCGGCAGCGAGCCTTTGAAATATCCTTCCTCATCCAGACTGCCAATCACGTATTCCGCGCATTCCCGCACATCCGGCGGAATTTCCGCAAACCGGAGCTGTTCCAGCAGGGATTCCTGCAGGGAAGTTTCCGCCACAATGGAGTCAAACATATACTGCCGCCGGCTCTCAAGATCATCGGAATTGTCCTGTTTTTCCGGTTCCGGCGATTCCAGCACCCGGTCAAGATGCTCTTCGTAATCTTCCCGGTTGGGGTCCATCATGTTCTCCTCCGGAGACGGCGAATCATAAGGGGTGTCTTCGGGCGGCAGAGTGTCTCCGGTCTCCATATCATCTGCATTGAGATCATCCGGGGCATCGTAAGTTTCGTCCATCGCGGCATATTCGTTCAGTTCAAGCACCGGGTTGCGCGCCATTTCCTCTTCAATCTTGTTTTCAAGATCCACCGCCGGCTGGGTAAGCAGATTCAAGGACGCCAGCTGCTGAGGCGCCAGCGTCATGTTCTGTTTCTGTTCCTGCTGCTGCGATAAACTGTTCGATATATCCATGGTCAAAACCTAAAAAAAACGCAAAAATTTTCCATCCCGATTTTCTTTTTTTCCGGAATGAGTTATAATAATGCATAAATGCGAAAAAACAAATCAGATTTTGCATTCGATGCATCAAAATTTCAGGATAAGGAGAAAATTTATGTCTGGAAAATTCGGGATCACTGTTCTCGGCAGCGGAAGCCGGGGAAATTCCACGGTGATCCACGGTCCGGAAGGATGTCTGCTGCTGGATGCCGGATTCAGCTCAAAGGAACTGGAAAAACGGCTGGAGGAAACCGGTATTTCGCCGTCGGATATCCGCGGCGTACTGATTACGCACGGGCATTCCGATCACACCAAGGGGTGCCGGCTTTTTGCCACACGTCATCATATCTGCGCCTACATGACCGCACCGACTCTGCATGAAGGCGGACGGCTGCATTTCCTGCCGGAACAGCAGGCGGTCATCACCCCCGGCACCGCGTTTGAACTGTGCGGAATCCGGGTGGAACCGTTCACCCTGCCGCACGATGCCGTCGATACGGTCGGCTACACTTTTCACGCCTGCGGACAGAAAATCGGAGTTGCCACTGACCTGGGTCATCTCAATCTGCTGGCACGGCAGAAACTGCGCGCCTGTTCCCTGCTGATGCTCGAATCCAATCATGAACCCGCCCTGCTCCAGGCGTCTGCACGTCCGATTCAGCTGAAACGCCGCATTCTGGGACGGCATGGACACCTCAGCAACGAAGATGCCGCTTCCGCCATTTCCGAACTGCTGGCCGCCGAATCCCGTTCTCTCGTGCTGGCTCATCTGAGTTCCGAATGCAATAACCGCGAACTGGTCGCCGATATCTTCCGGAAAACACTGGCAAATCTCGGAAGAACGGATATATTGTTCCGTATAGCCGAACAGGACAGACCGCTGGAAACATTCTGGCTGGCGGATTAAGGAAGGGGATTATGACAGAAGAACAGACCAACGAAAACGGAGAAGCGATCTTCGCTGCAGCGGAACAATCTGCGGCGGAAGAAGTTGCAGTCAATGTTCCGCCTGCCGGACCGGACGCGCGCCCGGTCAAGATTTTCTGTCATCAGTGTCAGCAGAAACTGGATGTAACCGGACTGCAGCCGTTCGCGCGCATGATTTGTCCCGTCTGCGGCACAGAACTCATTATTCCGAAATGGTTTGACAGTTATCTGCTGGAAGAGCCCTGCGGCAGCGGCGGCATGGCAACGGTCTACCGGGCTCTGGATGTCGCACTGGACCGGGAAATTGCAGTCAAAATCCTGAACCCGGAAGCGGATGATCCCGGCATTCAGATGGATGCTTTTCTGAATGAAGCCCGCACCGCCGCCACCATCAACCATTCCGCGGTGATTCCAATTTACACTTGCGGCATCTATGAGGAGCAGGCATACATTGTCATGCAGTTCATGGCGGGCGGCTCCCTTGAAGCAAAACTGCAGCTCGCCGGCGGACCGCTCCCCGTGGAAGAGGTTCTGCAATGGCTGCGCGATACTGCCGAAGGGCTGGAATATGCCGCCCGTCACGGAATTATTCATCATGACGTCAAACCCGGCAATATCATGCTGGATGCCGACGGCAACGCCAAGGTCGGCGATTTCGGTATCGCCGGAAATCTTCACGCCGCTGCCGGACGAAAGGAATTATGGGGCAGTCCCCTGTATATCAGCCCGGAAAAAATCTCCACCGGAACAGAAGAAAGCACCGGCGATATTTACAGTCTGGGCGCATCGTTCTACCATCTGCTGACCGGGGTTCCGCCGTTTCAAAGTGAAAATCAGGAAGAACTGCTCTGGGATCGCGTCCGGCGTGATCCGGTTCCCCCCATTCAGCTGCGGTCCGATCTTTCTCCGACTGTTTCCTCCCTGCTCATGCACATGATGCACCAGCAGCCGGAAATGCGTCCGACTTACGCCGAAATCATCCGCATTCTGGACTCCGTCATGAACTGCACGGAAACAACGCCGCTGGCTCTGCTGCGGGATTATCCTCTGCCGAAAACGCCGGCAGGCACAGCCGGTCCCGGTTCCGCTGTATTCCGGGTCAAATCCCCTTCGGCGGTGTTGAAACGGCGGCACTCCCGCATTATGCCGCCGCAGCCGGCTCGTCCCGCCGCCATGCGAAGCAGCAGACCCGTTCCCCAAAAACCAGAAGAGAAAAAAAGCAGAACCGCAGGACTGAACCGGAAAACCCGCAGTCTGCTGGTTCTGATGCTGATTCTTTCGGTCGTTATCCTGGGATTTCTGGCTTATGCTGTATCGGAACTGCTGACGGCTTACGGATTTTTCTGACAATCTCCGGAAAGCCGCCTTTTTTTCAGCGCAAAGTCCGCAGATAATCTTCGTATCCGGCGGCGCGCAGACATTCACTCCGGCGTTTGTAATCAGACCATTCCTTGTTTTCCGGTCTGCTCCAGGCAACTTCCGCAAACGCCCCCATACGCGGCAGCAGTTTCTGGAACACCCGCCATTCCGGCACATATTCCGTCCACAGACAGGTTTCCGGTCCCAGTATTTTATCGTTCCATTCCTTTTCCCAGATCACGTACGGATCGGCAAGGTACACGCCATCTTCGGGCAGGGCGAACATCCAGGTTTCCGCTGGTTCGCTGGCATTTGCCGGATAATCCAGATAATAGGAACTGTGAATGGACATGATGACTTTGTTGCCGTTGGCGATATGCCGGAACGGTTCCCGGATGTCCAGCCAGTTCTGAACAATCGTATCCGACGGGTGCAGAACTCCCGCGCCCCAGACAATCGGGGTGCGCCCTTTTTCCAGCGCAAAACGGGTCAGCTGTGTCAGAAAATGATTTTCCAGTTCCCGCAGATTCCTGAAATTGCCGTTTTTCATGGCGGCCTGACAGCGCGGACATTTTTCCCAATGGGTCAGCTCTGCTTCGTCGCCGCCGAAATGAATGAACTTGCTGTCCGGGAATATCTCAAACAGTTCCGCAAAAAGTTTCTTGAGGAATTCCACCGCGTCCGGATTGCCGATGCAGAACTCATTCCCCGGATGTTCGCTGTCGCACGCAAACTGCGGAAAGGCATTCAAAATACTGCGCGAATGACCGGGAATATCTATTTCCGGAACAATCTGAACAAAATTCTTCTTCGCATACGCGGCGATTTCCTGCAAATCCGCTTTGGTGAAAAAGCCGGGCGTATAGGAATCCTGCGATGCGGAACGGGGTACGGAACCCGTATGAATACGCCAGCCCTGGTTGTCCGTAAGATGCCAATGAAATACGTTCAGACGGTACGCCGCCGCCATGCGGATCACCGCCTTGACTGTTTCCTTGCTCTGACAATGACGCGCACTGTCGAGCATACAGCCCCGCCAGCCGAAACGGGGCGCATCTTCAACATGTCCGCATTCAATCTCGGCACAGTGAACGCCGCGGATCGCCGCCGCCGCAAAAATCTGAGTCAATGCCTGCAAACCGTAGAAAACTCCGGCATCATCGCCGCCCGCCAGAGTCACGGCATCCGGCGTGACATCCAATGTCCAGCTTTCCTTGCCGGGTTCCGCACTCCGCCGGATCACCAGATCGGCATCCGGATCAGTACCGGTAACCGCAGGTATGCCAAATGCCGCACAGAGTTCCGCCGCCTCCGCGGCAAAACGTTCCAGTCCGTTTTCGGCGAAAATACTCCGCAGATTCTTCAAGGCAAAATGCCCGTCTCTGAAAGAGACAGACACCGGAGCGGGAACAATGCAGTTCAAGACATGATTTTTCATATAATCTTCTGTTGTAAAAAGTTAAGCATTCTGTGCCGCGACATCTTCAATGACCTTCATCCGGGTCCATTTGTCACTGCGGTAACGCAGATAGAACACCGATCCGGCGATCACCACGTAAATCACCTGACAAATCCAGAGCAGACGGAAATCCATTTTCAGATATCCCAGCACCAATGCCGGCAGAGCCTGCATCAGCAATGCCATGGCAGTGCCGATCATCATGGCGAACAGCGTGTCGCCCGCCGCTTTGATGGCGTTGCAATAGACAATGAACAGACCGTCGAACAGCATGAAGCCCGCAATGAATTTCATCATCAGCTTGGTCGTCTGCACCACCTCCGGGTTTTTGTTGGAAAACATCCACAGCACCGCGTCCGGATGAATCACAAACAGCAGAGCCATGAAACCCATGTAAAGCAGAACCACATTGCGCGCACTCCCGACCGACCGTTTGGCATGAGGAATGTTTTGCGCGCCAATGCTCTGCCCGACCAGAATGCTGACCGTCTGACCGATTCCGATCATCGGCGTAAACGCCAGTGAATTCAGCCCGAACGCAATGCTCGCCGCCGCCTGCACCACCACGCCGTAACGTCCCAGCATGATAATGAAAATATTGAACGATGCCAGATCCAGGGCGAACTGCACCCCGTTCGGCAGCCCGAAACGGATCAGACGCTTGAACATTTCCCAGTCGAGAATTTTAGTGAGGATCCCGAAATGACGCCGGTTTCCGGACGGCGCAAAAAAGAAAAACAGCAGAATCAGAGTTCCGCACAGAGCCGACAGGTTGGTCCCCCAGGCCGCCCCGGCTATCCCCATTTCCGGGAATCCCCATCTGCCGTAAATCAGCGCATAGTTGAACGGCACATTCAGCGCTGTCACAATCAGATTCACGATCATGATCAGACCCGTTTTCCCGCGTCCGCCCCAGAACGAGAACAGGGCGGAGTTCAACAGCAGCAGAACAGCACCCAGAGACAGCAGTTTGAAATAAGCCGTTTCCTGACCTACGACTTTCGGGTCATGCCCGAACAGGGAAAACAGCCAGCCGCCCCAGAACCATCCGGTCGCCAGGATCACACCGCCGATCAGAGACAGGAAAATTCCCTGCCAGACCGCCGTGCCGACCCGGTCTGTCGCCCCGGCTCCGTAATACTGCGCCACAAAAGTTCCCGTGTAGCCGATGATCCCCAGGAAGAAACAGGACAGCGTGAAAGACGTCAACCCCGCCGCCATGGAGCCTGCCACCGCTTCATCGGAGTAAAAATCCAGCATGATCCGGTCGGAAAGCAGATTGACCGCATGGGCGGATGCGGCAAGGATCAGCGGAAATGCAATCTTCAGAACTTCCCACATCCCGCCGTTGTGTTCGAGAAATTCGTTCTTCTGTTTTTTCATGTGCTACCGTACTTTATAATTTCTTCTGATTTCCAGGTCTTCCTGTCGTTTCCGGAGGGTCTCGCGCTTGTCTTCGTACGCTTTGCCTTTCGCAGTCCCCAGCTCCACTTTGATTTTGCCGTGCGACAAATACATCTTCAGCGGAATCAGCGCACAGCCTTTTTCCCGGACTTTCTGAGCCAGACGCAGAATTTCCCGTTTATGAAGCAGCAGCACCCGCGGACGGATCGCCGTGTGGTTGAAAATGTTGCCGTGAGAATACGGCGACACATTCATATTATACAGGAAAACCTGATTCTTTTCCACACGCGCAAACGCATCCTGCAGGGACACCGAACGCATACGGCAACTTTTCACTTCGGTACCCCGCAGGGCTATCCCGGCTTCCATCGTTTCGAGGATCTGATAGTCATGGAACGCCTTCCGGTTCCGGACAATCACACCATCAGCTCCTGCCTCTTTCTCTTTGTCTTTCTTTGCCATGTCTCATTCCAATTCAGTTGGGGAACCGCCGGGCAAGCTGTTCCCTGTACGCTGTTTTCCACGGCTGGTTGGCATCCGTCAGCGAATTCTGGAACGCCGTCAGCTGTTCTTTTTGCGAAGCGGACAGCCCCACCGGGGTTTCCACTTCGATTTTCACCAGCTGGTCGCCGCGCACTCCGCCTTTCAAAGCGGGAATTCCTTTTCCCTTCAGCCGCAGGGTAACACCGCTCTGCGATTTTTCCGGAACTTTCAGCCGGATTCTGCCCGCCAGGGTCGGCACTTCCACAACTCCGCCCAGCGCCGCGGTAACAAAATCCACCGGAACAACACAGGTGATGTCGCTGCCGTTCCGGCTGAACACCGGATCCGGAAGAACGTTGATGATCACATACAGATTGCCGGGTTCGCCGCCGTTCGTTCCGGCTTCCCCTTCCCGTGCCACTTTCAGTTTGGAACCGGTATTCACTCCCGCCGGAATGTTCACCTGGATTTCCTTGTGGACACTGACCCGTCCCGTTCCCGAACACTGTGCGCACGGATTCGTGTTGGTGAATCCTGTGCCGCCGCAAGCGGGACAGGGCTGCGCCTGGCTGAACAATCCGTTCCCTGTGACAATCTGTCCCGATCCGCCGCACGAAGGACAAGCCGAACGGGACGATCCCGCCGCCGCGCCTGTGCCGGAACACGCCGGGCAAATGTCATGCTTGGACAGTTTAAGCCGCTTTTTCGCGCCGAACACTGCATCGCTGAACGAAATATCCATCTGAACGGACAGATCCGAGCCGCGCTGTCCGCCCGTGCTGCGCGCACTTCTTCTGCCGGCACGGCGTCCGCCGCCACCGAACATCTGGCTGAACGCATCCGCTCCGCCGCCACCGAACATCTGGCTGAAAATATCGTAAGGATCCCGGAACGGACCGCCCTGCGAGTATGCGCCTCCAGCTCCGCCGCCGAATCCGCCCTGCCCGCCGGCACCGCCTCCGGTGCGGAAATAATCCGAACCGAACTGATCGTACTGCGCACGTTTCTTCGGATCGCTCAGCACATCGTATGCTTCCGACACTTCCTTGAACTTTTCCTCCGCCGATTTGTCGCCCGGATTTTTATCCGGATGATACTTCACCGCCAGTTTGCGGTAAGCCTTTTTCAGTTCGGCGTCGGTTGCGTTCTTGGTCACGCCCAATATCTGATAATAATCTTTTCCCATAAACAAACCTCCATCTTCCCGTCTTCAAAAAAAACTTCGCGGAAAAATACGGGAAGGCTTATTTTTTCTCCGCGGGACCGGAACTCACCACCACGTTGGCGGGTTTGAGCAGATGATCGCCCAGCTTGTAACCGTAGCTCCACTGCCGGATCACTTTGCCGGCGGGAACGGTATCGGATGCTTCCTGTGACATCGCCTCCTGTGTTTTCGGATCGAAATCCTTGCCGGTCGCGTCAATCCGTTCAATTCCCAGTTCAGAAAATGCCCGGTCAAATTCCGTCCGGATCATCTTCATTCCTTCCAGCAGTGTCTGCATGTTGGTCGTCGTTTCCGTTGCCGCAACCGCCATGGAAAAATGATCGAACACCTGGAAGAACGGATGCAGGGTATCGGTCATCACATTGTAACGGACCGCTTCCGTATCCTTTGCAGCGCGCTTCCGCTGGTTGTCCATTTCCGCAATCAGACGGATCCGCTTGTCTTCCAGTTCCAGCACGGTTTTTTCCAGTTTTTTGATTTTCTCTTCCGGAGTTTCCGTTTTTTCTTCTTTCTTTTCCGCTTTCACTTCCGGTCCGGCGTCTTTTTTCATTCCGCCGTCTTTTGCGGCGTTCTCCGGCTTCACTTCCGGTTCCTGCTTTTCATTTCGATTCTTCATTATGATCAACCTCTCTTTATTATGTATATAATCACATGGTAATATACTCCCCGGACGGCACTTGTCAAACGCGCCATTCGGGGATTTCAGAGGCTTTTATGCTTTTTCACTGTTTTCAGCGGCCTTGAAAGCTATGCCTTCCTTGCCCGCATCCACAGTCAAAGTCATATCCTCATGCACTTCACCGGCAATCAGCATTCTGGAAATCGGCGTTTCCAGACGGTTCACGATTTCCCGTTTCAGCGGACGTGCGCCGAATTCCGGATCGTAACCTTCCTCCGCCAGCAGTTTCTTGGCTTTGTCCGTCACTTTCAGCGTAACCTTCTGATCCGCCAGACGACGCCCCAGATCCGCCAGCTGAATGTCCAGAATCCGGATGATCTGTTCCATTTTCAGCGAATGGAAAATCAGAATGCCGTCCACCCGGTTCAGAAACTCCGGTTTGAAATGCTCGCGCAGACGTCCCATCAGATCCGACCGCAGCTGTTCCGGATCGCATTTGTTCTTGATCTCTTCCAGCAGCATGTCGCTTCCGATGTTCGACGTCATGATGATGATCGTATTTTTGAAATTGACGGTTCTGCCATGCGAATCCGTCAATTGTCCGTCATCCAGTATCTGAAGGAAGATGTTGAACACGTCATGGTGCGCTTTTTCGATTTCGTCAAACAATATGACGGAATAAGGACGCCGCCGGACGGCTTCCGTCAATTGTCCGCCTTCGTCAAATCCGACGTATCCCGGAGGAGCGCCGATCAAACGCGACACACTGTGTTTTTCCATGTATTCCGTCATATCAATACGGATGATGGCATTCTCGTCATCGAACAGTTCATCCGCCAGAGCCTTCGCCAGTTCGGTTTTGCCGACACCGGTCGGACCGAGGAAGATGAACGACGCCGTCGGGCGTTTCTGGTCTTTCAGACCGGCACGCGCCCGCAGAACTGCATCGGACACCGCATCCACCGCTTCATCCTGTCCGACCACCCGCTCATGCAGTTTTTCCGACAGGTGCAGCAGTTTTTCACGTTCCGTGCGAACCAGTTTGCTGACCGGAATCCGGGTCCAGCGGCTGACGATTTCAGCAATGTCCTCTTCATCGACGTCTTCGCGCAGCAGCCGGTCTTCTCCGTTTTCATCGGCTTTGATTCTTTTCTCCGCTTCCGCGATCTGCTTTTCCAGAGAAGGAATCGTGCCGTGCTGAAGTTCCGCCGCCTTGTCGTAATCGAAATTCTGTTCCGCTTTGGCAAGGTTGGCTTTGGCGATTTCCAGAGCTTCACGCAGAGTGCGGATTTTGGAAATATCCTGCTTTTCCGCTTCCCATTTTGCCCGGAGCGCTTTGGCTTTGTCCTTGTATTCGGCAAGTTCGCCGGCAATGACTTTCGCACGTTCCTTGCTGGCTTCGTCCTTTTCTTTCTTCAACGCAGTCAGCTCGATTTCCAGACGCATGGCTTTCCGTTCCAGTTCATCAATTTCCACCGGGCAGGAGTCAATTTCCGTCCGCAGTTTCGCCGCAGCTTCATCAATCAGGTCGATGGCTTTATCCGGCAGGAAACGTTCCGTGATGTACTTGCTGGACAGCGTGGCTGCCGCCACCAGCGCACCGTCACGGATTTTCACGCCGTGATGCAGTTCGTACCGTTCCTTCAGTCCGCGCAGAATGGAAATCGTATCTTCCAGACTCGGTTCCGGAACCAGCACCGACTGGAACCGTCTTTCCAATGCCGCATCTTTTTCGATGTACTTGCGGTATTCATCCAGCGTTGTCGCACCGATGCAGTGCAGTTCGCCGCGCGCCAGCATGGGTTTCAGCAGATTGCCGGCATCCATGGAACCTTCCGTAGCGCCCGCACCCACAACCGTATGCAGTTCATCAATGAACAGAATAATGTCGCCGTTGGCACTGGACACTTCTTTGAGGACTGCTTTCAGACGTTCCTCAAATTCGCCCCGGTATTTGGCACCGGCAATCAGCGCACCCATATCCAGAGCGATGATTTTCTTGTTCTTCAGATTTTCCGGCACGTCGCCGCGCACAATACGGACCGCCAGTCCTTCCACGATTGCCGTTTTACCGACACCGGGTTCACCGATCAGCACCGGGTTGTTTTTGGTGCGGCGTGAAAGAATCTGAATCGTCCGCCGGATTTCATCGTCACGGCCGATCACCGGATCCAGTTTGTCCTTGCGGGCAGCTTCCGTCAAGTCGCGTCCGTATTTTTCCAGCGCTTCAAACGACGCTTCCGGATTTTCATTCGTAACACGCTGGTTCCCGCGGACTTCCTTCAACGCCATCAACGTTTTGTCTTTCGTGCAGCCGCATTTTTCCAGCAGAGACGCACAGTCACGGCTTTCTTCCAGAGCCAGGAACAGATGCTCCACGCTGATGAATTCATCCTTCATTTCCTCGGCTTTGCTTTTGGCTTCAACCAGCACCTGGCTGAAATCACGGGACGCATAAGGCTGCCCCGCGCCCGGTCCGCTGACAGACGGAATGCTCCGCAAAGCACGATCCAGTTCGCTTTGCAGACGTCCGCCTTCCACATTCATTTTTTTCAAAAGGGACGGGATCAAACCCTGTTCCTGATTGATCAGAGCATACAGCAGATGTACCGGACGGATTTCCTGATGTCCGTATTCCAGAGCAGTTTCTTGCGCTTTCAGCATCGCTTCACGCGATTTCTGTGTGAGTTTTTCCATGTCCATAGTAAAAGCTCCTTGTTTTGATGTTTCTATTTTTGTTCAGCAATATACAAGCAACTTTTATGCCAACTGGCAAAACAAGCAAGACTTCATAGAGTCAAGTGAGACAATATGACACACTGATTGAGCAGAATCAGCGTACTGTCGGCTTGACTTCATGCGAGGCGGTATAGGACAAACCGGGCATGGCGGAAATGCCCACGGTGAAGTTCACGTAATAAGGCCATCTCTTTTTCAATTTCTGCGGATGCTCCGGCGACGGATGTTTCCGTTCAACCCGTTCAGAGTAGCATCCCGCCCCCAGCGTAACATACCAGCAGTGGAAATCACGCCGGAGCAGAATCCCGACATCATCAACAATGTCTTCGTCTATATCGTAGGACACATAGATTTTCCCCTTGAGCCGCTTGTCGATGATCGTCGGAAAGTCCAGCGCGGCGGTAACATACTGTTCCCGTTCAAAGTAGCTCTTGAAATGAGTGGTGGCATTGATCTGTGCCAGCGTACTGCCCATGGAATAAGTGGTTCTCTGCGCATAAGAATCTGAATAATAATAACTTGCACTGAATATCCAGTCTTTGGTGATCTGGTAGGACAACCCGGCGTTGAACCGGTTGATGAATTTGGAGGAAAGACCGGGCCGGCCGGCGTCTTTGCCGCCGCGGGTTACCCGTGCGTCATGCTTGTTGTTCTGACCGACATCCAGCAGCAGCTCCGTGAAAAACGACAGTTTTTCGGTCGGAGTGAACCGCAGAATCGTTCCGAAATCCCCGATATGATTGAAATCTTTGGTGGATTCAAAATGAAAATCCCAATAGTTTTCCAGCGAGATCCATTCATACAGCTGATTGTTCCGGCGGGTCTGGAGACGGTTCTGGACACCCAGCCGGATGAATGCCTGTTTCTCTATCTGGTCGACATCATCAAAATAATACAGCTGGTCATAGTTGACAGTCGGTTTGGGGATATAGGTCAGGTTGAAATACGGCACCATAACATGCCGCAGACCGTCAATCCGGAGCAGTGCGCTTTTCGGCGTCTGCCACGCTCTGGAAATTTTCATGTTGCCTTCCAATCCCAGTTCAAAAGCCAGCCGGTAACGGGAGCCGCCCTGCGAACCATATGGAACAATCCGCTGCATGGAGGACGGCCAGCGGTCCACCTGGTCGGCGGAATATATGGCATACAGGTCCTTGACGCTGACCTTTTCGCTCGGAGATTTGGAATATGCGGTAAAACGCGCCAGCGCACGCGGAATCAAATTCAGGAATCCGAACAACTGGAACGGATAATACAATCCGTGCAGCGTGTCAAAGCGGAAGGAATCGTAATCTTCCGGATCGCTGAAATACGGATTGAACCGCTGCGGATCCTTCATTTGCAGATAACGGGCGGCGCCAATCGTGTTGTTGCCGTATTTCAGGACTTCCGGATAAAGATCCATCCGCCCTTCCTTCTGCAGAATCCCGGCAAAATTGATGTTGGGATTTTCATCGCGGGAATAGGTGTAATGCCGCCAGCGCATACGGTAATACCCGGCGGACGTCTGCCCCTGGTAATAAATATTCTTGAACAGTTCCTGACGGAAGAAATCCAGCCGGAGTTCCGGCAGCCGTTCCATGGTGGTGTCAAATGAATTGATCCGGACCTGAGTCTGAAGCGTTGCCGAAAAACGGTCGCCCTGATATTCCAGTGCGGCAAAAGTCGGCGGCTGAACATCCCGGTCATAACGGCTTTCAAAATAATCCTCCAGGAAATTGTAATCGCTGATGGCATCCAGCTGTCCGCGGAAATCCAGACGCGGGGTCAGGTGCGTCAAGTTGGAAAGGCGGATTTCATAACGTGCACTCGGCAGTTCATAACGCCCATACCGGCGGAGCCATTCGGATTTGGTATAACCCGGTTCCGGATCGCCGCGGTCGGAATCCCAGAACCGGTACGGATTCCGGTCCTTTATATAATAGGCAAAAAATTCGGTTTTGCTGTTCTCCGTCAGCACGTCCCCCGTCGCCCCGAACCCGAATCCGCGGTAGGAGTAATAATCCACCAGCAGGCCGGCACGGACAACCGCCGGCTCCTCCAGTATTTCAAACTCCTTGGCAGTGCGGATGTAATGTCCCCAGGTGGAATCTTTCCCGTACTCGAAACGTATGCCGAACGAATTGGAATCCGCCGGTTTGTAAAGAGCGGGCAGCCAGAGAACCGGGAAATTCCAGGCGTGAATGATATTGCTCCACGCCAGCAGGCTGTGTTCGCCCTGGTCCGGGTTGTAATTGTAGATGCTCCGGTTAGCTTCGCGGGGCTTCAGTGTCATGACCTGGGAAGCAATGTCATAGTGAGCATTGGAATCCGTCTCATACTCGCAGGTGGTCATTTTCGATTTGAAAAGCTTCAGTGTGCCGTTCGGATAACGGTCTGCCAGTTCGCCGCGGAAATACATGACGCCCGCCTTGATGAAAAAATTCCGGAACTGGAAGGCGCCGGATTCCAGACTGCCCGACGCCCGTTCCGCAGTAAGGTATGCGCTGTTGGAGATGACTGTCGCCCGGATCGCCTGATTGCCGTCCGGAGATGTCGTGATTCCGTTCGCCACGATCTTCACCGCCGGATTCATCTGGTAAGTCTCGTATTCATCAGGAGTTACAACAATATCTCTGGAAGTCCGGACCGAAAATACCACATTGCCTGCCGCTTCCATATCCTTGGACAGCAGGTTGATGACAATGGAATTGGCGGTAATCTGCATGTCTTTGACCCGGATTACGGCATGACCGCGGGCAATCAGGTTGGATCCGACATATTCGTAGGAGTCAGCGCTCATGTCAATGTCCTGTTCGGAAAGGGAATGCATTTTCGGCAGGGACAGGCTGCTTTCCACTCCGCCGGTCGGCGACGCCTGCCCGCTTCCGCCCAGCACCCCGCCTGCTGCTGCCTGGCAAATCCACTGTCCATACAGCGGAATAACGCAGCCGAAAATCAGCAATGCCGCAAGTCTGTTACAGATTTTTCTGTTTCCGAAAAACAATTTTCACCTTTTGCCGAAGTTGATTTCACTATAATTTCTCACAAACAGTAATTTATCACCGCAGAAGCGGCTTTTCAAGAAAAAAAAGAAAGAATCAGCTATTTTATATATATAATAATCTTATTTCAT
>ERZ1034992.571-NODE-571-length-19791-cov-4.995338_pt1 | contig 19791 bp, 17 predicted proteins | sample MGYA00520695_ERZ1034992 | MGnify/ENA primary metagenome ERZ1034992 (study PRJEB33766, sample SAMN09781778) | gut metagenome | biome: gut microbiome | host: Homo sapiens | place: Madagascar | study: EMG produced TPA metagenomics assembly of the PRJNA485056 data set...
GCCGGGTGCAGCCTTTTCAAACGCGAACCCAGCTCCGCGGTTCGCGTTTGAGAGCATGTCAAAAAGACTTTTTGACATGCTCAAGCTATCCGTATGATGTCTGTTCTCAGCGCTTTGCGATCAGCTCGCACTCGACGCTGACACCCTTGGGGAGCTTTGTGACCTCGACGCAGGAGCGTGCGGGGTAGGGCGCCTGGAAGTACTCGGCGTAGATGCCGTTCAGCGTGGCAAACTGGCCGAGATCGGTCATGAACACGGTCGTCTTGACAACGTTCGTGAAGTCCATGCCGGCTTCGGCAAGAACCGCCTTGATGTTTTCGAACATCTGGCGCGCCTGCGCTTCAATGCCGCCCTCAGCCAGAAGGCCGGTCGCGGGAACCAGCGGAATCTGTCCGGAAAGGAAGACCAGATCACCGCAATCGACGGCTTGGGAATACGGGCCGACAGCGGCCGGGGCATTCGGGGTGAACACAGCTTTCATGTTGTTTCCTCCTCATTTCTGTGTTGCGAGACGCTCGCGCTTCCAGTCAAGATAGTCGTCGTAGGTACCCGGGCGGTCGAGGATCGAGCCGTCCGGCTGGAACTCGATCACGCGGTTACAGGCAGTCTGCAAAAGCTCATGGTCGTGCGAGGCCAGAAGAATATTCCCCGGGAAAGCGCAAAGGCCCTTGTTGACGGCCTGGATCGCTTCCATATCGAGGTGGTTCGTCGGCTGATCGAGGAGAATGACGTTTGCACCGGAGAGCATCATGCGCGAGAGCATACAGCGCACCTTTTCACCGCCGGACAGAACGTCAACAGGCTTAAAGACCTCGTCGCCGGAAAAGAGCATCCGGCCGAGGAAGCCGCGCAGATACACGTCGTCCTTCTTTGCAGAGAACTGGCGGATCCAGTCAACGAGACTTTCGTCGTGGCCGTCGAAATATTCGCCGTTGTCCTTCGGCAGATAGCTGGTCGTGACGGTCTGACCCCATTTGATGCTGCCCTCGTCTGGCTCCAGTTCGCCCGTCAGGAGCTTGAACATCGTGGTCTGCGCCAGCTCGTTTTCACCGACGAAGGCGATCTTGTCGTTCTTGTTGACGATGAACGTGACCTTATCGAGGAGCTTCACGCCGTCAACGGTCTTGCTGACGTCAGTGACGAACAGAATGTCCTTGCCGACCTCACGCTCACGCTCAAAGCCGACGAAGGGATAGCGGCGGGAAGAAGCCGGCATTTCCTCGACCGAGAGCTTGTCGAGCAGACGGCGGCGGGAGGTCGCCTGCTTGCTTTTGCTCTTATTGGCGGCAAAGCGCGAGATGAACGCCTGAAGCTCGGCGATCTTCTCCTCATTGCGCTTGTTCTTGTTGCGGATGAGCTGCTGGACGAGCTGCGAGGACTCATACCAGAAATCGTAGTTGCCGACATACTGCTTGATCTTGCCATAATCGATGTCCACGATGTGCGTGCAGACCGTGTTCAGGAAGTGGCGGTCATGGCTGACAACGATGACAAGGCCGCTGTCCTCATAGTCCATGATGAAGTTTTCCAGCCAGTTGATGGCCTCGATGTCGAGGTTGTTCGTCGGCTCGTCGAGCATGATGATGTCAGGCTTTCCGAAAAGCGCCTGCGCAAGAAGCACCTTGACTTTGTCGCGGCCGTCGGTGTTGGCCATCAGGTCATAATGCTGCTCGACAGGGATGCCAAGCCCCTGCAAAAGGCGGCTGGCATCGGACTCCGCTTCCCAGCCGTCCATTTCCGCGAACTCCGTCTCCAGCTCGCTGGCGCGAAGGCCGTCTTCCTCGCTGAAATCCTCTTTTTCATACAGCGCGTCCTTTTCCTTCATCACGTCATAGAGGTGCTGATTGCCCATGATGACGGTGTCAAGGATCGTGTACTGATCGTACTGGAACTGGTCCTGCTTGAGGATGGACATGCGCGCATCGGACTTGATCGAAACGGTGCCGGAGGTCGGCTCAAGCTCACCCGAGAGGATCTTCAGAAACGTAGACTTACCCGCGCCGTTGGCGCCGATGACGCCGTAGCAGTTGCCGGGTAAAAATTGCAGGTCGGCGTTCTTGAACAGGACAGAACCGGCGAACTGCATGCCGAGATTGGATATTGTGATCATGATAGGCTCCTGTCAGTGTTTTTTCTTATCTTATCACAATTTCCGTACTTTTGGAAGCGCCAAATGTCGTGCGGTGAAAAGTGATTGACAGCCGTCTTCACAATGCGGTAGAATGAACGCAGAGTTCTGGACGATTTCAAAAGGGAGAGGAACACATATGAAAAAAGCATGCTTCAGGCTATTTCTCTGTGCGGCGCTGATCGTGGCGCTTTCGGCGCTCAATCGTGCGGACGCCGCAAATGTCTCCGTATCCAGCATGAACGTCAAGGTCAACGGCGTACCGCAGACCGTTCAGGCGTATCTGATCGACGGAAATAACTATTTTAAGCTCCGCGATCTCGCCATGATGCTGCGTGAAACGCCGAACCGCTTTGAAGTCGGTTATGACAGCGCAACAAAGAAGGTCGCCTTGACCTCCGGTCAGGATTATACGTCGGTAGGCAGCGAGCTGACATCCGGACAGGATCTTTCGTATACCTGCAAAATAAGTCCCAGCACGCTGGTGATCGATGGGGAAGTGCGGACATGCAGAAGCTATAACATCGGCGGCAACAATTATTTCAAGCTCCGGGATCTTTCGTCCTCGCTCAAGCTTTCGGTCGCCTACGACAGAAAGACACGCACAGTGCTCATACGGAGCGTCGGGGTTTCCGCCACACCGCCGATCCCGGCAGCGGAACAGAACGATGACATGAAAATCCATACCGCCAGCAGCTCTGTCGATAACGGAAGGCAGACCAAAACGGTCTACAGCTTCCAGAATAAGGAGCTGTATTATGAGATCAGCGAGGAATTTCCGCAGCAGAAGCGTCGTAAGGTCACAACCTATACAATGGACGATGCTGTCTATTCGATCGTTACGATGGAATTTGACGATGCCGGAAATCTGACGAAGTGGGAGCTGTCGTTGGAAAACGGCATGATCATTCGGTATACGCTGTCTTTCTATGACGAGCAAAATCGCTGGATCCGCGATGAAAGCTACTATGGCGATGGAATGATGGGCGGGTATTCCGAGGCGGAATATGGCGAGGATGGCCGCCCGGTGAAGGAGCGGAACTATATGGTGCGTGAAGACGGCGAATCTGAGCTGGCCTACGTATTGGAATTCCGCTATGAGGGCGGTGCCCTGCACAAGGTCGTTATGGTCAGTGCAGGCGGCCAGGTCATCAGCGAGCAGGCAATCCGGGCAGGCGTGATCACCTATGGCCACTATAAGTTCAACTGAGCAATCACAGAAAGAGGCGCAGGCAGACAGCAGCCTGCGCCTTTGCCGCATATGAACGCTTTGTGAATTTTTCGGAAAGGGCTTGCAAAATCACAAGGATGGTTTATAATACATTTAGCACTCAGAGTAAGTGAGTGCTAATATTTCAATTACAGGACGTGACACATATGGAAAAGAAGCAGTTTCAGGCGGAATCCAAGCGGCTGCTTGACCTGATGATCAATTCTATTTATACGCACAAGGAGATCTTCCTGCGCGAGATCCTTTCAAACGGCTCCGATGCCATTGACAAGCTGGCATATCAGGCTCTGACGGATGAGAAGGTCGGCATGAGCCGCAGTGATTTTGCCATTCGCATCCAGGCCGACAAGCAGGCCCGCACGCTGACCGTCTCCGACAACGGCATCGGCATGGATCAGACCGAGATGGAGGAAAACCTCGGCACCATCTGCCGCTCCGGCAGTCTCAAATTCAAGCAGGAGATGGAGAAGAAGGACGATGTTGACATCATCGGCCAGTTCGGCGTCGGCTTCTACTCGGCATTCATGGTAGCCGACGAGGTGACGGTCATCTCGAAGAAATACGGCTCTGACACGGCGTTTATGTGGAAGTCGAGCGGTGCGGATGGCTATACCATCGAGCCCGCAGAGCGCGAGAGCGCCGGTACAGACGTCATCATGAAGCTGAAAGAGGACACCGAGGATGAGCAGTACTCCCGCTTCCTTGAGAGCTATACCATTCAGGGACTTGTCAAGAAATACTCCGACTACATCCGCTATCCCATCAAGATGAATGTCGAGAGCCAGCGGCTCAAGGAGGGCACGGAGAACTCTGACAAGCCGGAATATGAGACGGTCATCGAGGATCGGACGCTCAACTCGATGATCCCCATCTGGCAGAAGGCGAAAAAGGACGTCACGGACGAGGAATACAATAGCTTCTACAAAGAGAAGTTCTACGACTTTGAAGACCCGCTGGCCGTCATTCACGCCAGCGTGGAGGGTGCGGTCACATACAAGGCGCTGCTCTACATCCCGGCCAGAGCGCCCTTTGACTTCAACACCAAGGACTTCAAGAAGGGCCTCCAGCTCTATTCCTCGGGCGTGCTCATCATGGAAAACTGCGCAGACCTCCTGCCCGATTGCTTCCGCTTCGTGCGCGGCGTGGTCGATTCGCAGGATCTCAGCCTGAATATTTCCCGTGAAATGCTCCAGCACGACCGCCAGCTCAAGTTCATGGCAGGCAACCTTGAAAAGAAGATCAAGGCCGAGCTGACGAAGATGCTGGAAAACGACCGTGAGAAATACGAAAAGTTCTTCACGGTGTTCGGTATGCAGCTCAAGTACGGCGTTGTCGCCGATCACGGCCAGAAGAAGGACATGCTTCAGGATCTGCTGCTGTACTGGTCGAACAAGCAGGGCAAGCTCATCACACTCAAGGAGTACGCCGACGCGATGCCCGAGGAGCAGAAGTACATTTACTACGCAACGGGCGAGAGCCGCGCGCGGCTTGGCCAGCTTCCGCAGCTTGAGCAGCTCAACGAAAAGGGCTATGACGTGCTGTTCATGACCGAGGAGGTCGATGAGTTCGTCCCGCAGTCGCTCATGAAGTATGCCGACAAGGAGCTGCGCAACGTCGCATCCGAGGATCTCGGTCTTGCAAGCGAGGAAGAAAAGAAGGCGGCAGAGGAAAAGGCCGAGCAGGCAAAGCCCACGCTGGAATTTGTGAAGCAGGCACTGGGCGACAGCGTCAAGGAGGTTCGTCTGAGCACAAATCTGGGCAGTCATCCCGTTTGCCTCGTCCCGGAGGGCGGCATGACGTTTGAGATGGAAAAGTATTTCCGCCGCGTCAGCCCCGAAATGCAGGCAAAGGCCGGCCGTGTGCTGGAGCTGAATCCGGAGCATCCGGTGTTCGCCGCCTTGCAGCTTGCAGTGGCGCAGGACCCGGAGAAGGCAAAGAAGTACGTCAAGATCCTGCACACGCAGGCGCTGATGATGGCGGATCTGCCGGTCGAAAACGCCGCTGAATACACCGAGCTTGTCTGCGAGCTGATGAAATAAGGACAAATGCGCGAGGGAAAAATCCCTCGCGCATTTTCTGTGCTCAGTATTCGATTTCCTGTGCGGCAGGCGTTTCCAGAAGCTCCGGCTCCTCCAGGAGCTTCTTGAGCAGCCGGATGGTTTTGGAATAGTAGTAGCCGTCGGCAAGGCGCTCGTCGATGGTCAGGCCCAGATCGAGCATTTCGTGCATCTCATACGTGCCGTCCTCGCGGAAGACAGGCCGGTAGGACTTTTCACCGATGATGCAGAAGATCGAGCAGGTGCCCCAGTTGGTCAGATGATGATAGCCGGAGCGGAGCTTGATCGAGCCAAGATTGGACAGGACGACCGTGCAGTAGTACGGATCGGTCTCAATGATGCTCTGCGGGATCCAGCCATGGATGTCGAGCCGCGTCAGGATCCAGACGATGAACTTTCCGAGGAAGCGCGGCATACTGTTAAACAGGTTCATGCTGTCGGTCGAGCTGTCGACCTTTTTTTCATCCCGGCAGTCAAGGATCTGGTGGCGCAGCTCCTCATGGATCGAGTCGAGCGTGCTGTCGTCCTTTCCGTGGATGACCGCCAGCGCCTCTGCGGCCTCGTCGGCAAACTGCTTCTTCACGACGAACGACGCAGAGACCTCGTTGCGCTGATAGAAGTTCTTGTTTGCGATGAACCGGTTCATCTTGGGCCTCAGCGTGATGGTCTTGATGAGCGCCGCCACGATGACATGGAACATGGTGTAGCGGAACTCAGTCTCATTTGCGTTCTTCCGCTCCAGATAGGCGTTCATGTTGGTCAGATCGATGGTCTCGGAGATGTACGCCTCGTTGTCGCAGCGGTTCGGATAGATCAGCGGGGTGATGAAGTGCATCCCATCCAGATCGCGCAGCAGACGTCCGTCCTTGCGGTCGCCAAACCGCTTCTTTTGTTTTTCCATAAAATTCACACACCTTAATTGCAATTCTACGCCCCGGCAGACACAAATCACCGCCGAAACCGCAATTCCTGTAACAATATATCAAATCAGACCGGTAATTGCAACATCTGTCTTTTTCACTTCGCAGGAAAAGCAGAAATGGTGGGAATTCTCCCGTACTTTCAGAGTAAAACAAATGAAAAGAAGTGTCCGTGCTGTGTGGAATGTGTATATATAACAAAAAACGGCGGGTCTTGCCTGCGTTTTACGTTTAATTGCATATTGACAAATAAAAATACAGGATCTATAATAGCGCCAATCAATTCAGGGAGGACAGCGGTATGAAGCGTTATGAAGCCACTCAGATGAATACCTGTGCTTCGACTGATGCCTCTGCCTGTGCGGCTGCACCGTCGGCTTGCCATGCCGCTTCTGCGATGATTCTGAACATGGATACTGCCATTCTGGCGGTATCCATTTTTTGTGCCCTTATTGGCATGATTTCCGGCCTGATTATCATTATTTGCAGCATTATTGTACTTGTACTGCTTGTTGTTTCCATTTGCATTTGCCTCGCCGCAGACAATTTCATAGCGCCGCAAGGCAGAATCAGTACCCGCACCGGATAGCAGTCCGGGTGGAGAAGCGTCAATACAAACGGTTCTGCCAAGCGCAGGGCCGTTTTTTGTTGCATTTCACGCTGACATCAGCTTGAAAAAATACAGAAAGAGGTTCAAAAAATGAAAAAGTATTCAAAATTTATGTGTCTTCTTATGGCATTCGCACTGCTTCTCGGCACGTTGAGCGCCTGCTCCGGAACGGGCAAGGGCAGCGCATCCGCCGCGGAGGATCCTGCAAAAGAGATCACCATTGCATTCATCGGCAACACGACCGGCGACTATGCCGAGTACGGCACTCCGGTCCGCAATGCGGTCATGCTGTATTTTGATCAGCTCAACGCCAAGGGCGGCATCAACGGCAAGCAGGTCAGGGTCCTGGAATACGACGACAAGGGTGACGGTGTTGACGCGGTCAGCGCATACAACCTTGCGTGTGAGAAGGGCGTTACCGCTGTCATCGGCGCCGTTATGACCGCTCCGAGCATCGCACTGGCGGACGTGACGTACGAGACGGGGATGCCGCAGATCACCGCTTCCGCCACAGCCACCGGCGTCACGGTCATCGAGGACACCGGCGAGGTCCGCAGCAACGTTTTCCGCGCCTGCTTCATTGATCCCTTCCAGGGACAGAGAATGGCGGATTACGCCGTCAATAAGCTCGGTGCAAAAACGGCGGCGGTTTTCTTTGAGACCGGCAACGACTACTCCGAGGGCGTGAAAAATGCCTTCCTGGAGGAGGCCAAGAATCTCGGTCTGGAGATCGTGGATACGCAGGCATTCGGCTCCGGCGACAAGGACTTCAAGGTTCAGATGACCAACATCGCAAGCAAAGACCCTGACATTGTGTTCTGCCCGATCTATTACGGTGAGGCCGGTCTTGCCATCCGTGCGGCGCGTCAGGCAGGCTGCACGTCCACATTCCTCGGCAGTGACGGCTTTGGCTCCATCAAGGACTATGCCTCCGCAGAGGAACTGGAGGGCACCCTGTACTGCTCCGGCTACGCACCCGGAACGCAAAGCGTCGCGCAGTTTGAGAAGGACTACTGCGAGACCTACAATGTCGAGACCGTCCCCAACATGTTTGCGCCCCTTGCATACGATGCGGCTATGATCATGGCCTACGGGCTGAAGGCCGCAGAGGAAAAGGGCTTGAGTGCCGGTACGGAGGAGTATAAGCAGGCTGTCATCGAGGCCATCAAGAGCATGCAGGGCGTCGAGGGCATCACCGGAACGTACTCCTTCGACGAATACAACAACCCCATCAAGTCCGTTGCGATCATCGAGCTTTCCGGCGGCGAGGAAGTCTTCAGGGAGATGTATTGATCGCATGCGTTTGGTTTTCGCATGACAGCGCACACCGTGCGCGGCGGGATGCGTCCCGCTGCGCACGGACGTGTGAGCAGCGGATGGTTGACGTCATCCACGGCTGGCTGACGTCAGTCATCGGATGTTCACAGGACAAGAGGAAGGAAAGGTGTGAGGCTTGTGTCTCTGATAATCGCTCAGCTTTTTAACGGCTTGCAGACCGGCTCGATTTTTGCGCTGGTCGCGCTTGGATACAGCATGGTCTATGGCATCATCATGCTTTTGAACTTCGCCCACGGCGACATCATCATGATCGGTGCGTATACAACGTTCTATGCCATGACAACGTTTCATCTGCATCCAGTTTTCTCGCTCGTTCTGGCCGTCTGCGTCAGCACGGTGCTCGGCGTTGTGATCGAAAAGGTCGCATACACGCCGCTGCGCTCGGCGCCGCGGCTGAGCCTGCTGATCACGGCGATCGGCATCTCATTTCTTCTGGAAAACGGTGCGCAGCTTCTGTTTGGCGCGGACACAAAGAGCATGGATGTGATCGTCCCCGGCAGCGTCAGCTTCCTCGGAACAACGGTGAGCTATGCAGCGATCCTGACCATCGTGGTCACGCTGCTCGCGATGGCCGCACTGACGTTTCTTGTACAGCGGACTCGTCTCGGAAAAGCCATGCGTGCAGTTTCGGAGGACATGGGTGCAGCGGAGCTGATGGGCATCAGTCTGAACAAGACCATCTCCTTCACCTTTGCGGTCGGCTCTGCGCTGGCCGGGATCGGTTCTGTCCTGTATCTCTGCGCATACCCGCAGGCCTCGCCCACAATGGGCTCCATGCTGGGCCTGAAGGCCTTTGTTGCGGCGGTTCTCGGCGGCATCGGCTCGATCCCGGGTGCGATGATCGGCGGCTTTGCAATCGGACTTCTGGAGGCTGTGGTCACGGCCGTCGGACTTTCCGTCTGGAAGGACGGCGTGGTCTTTGCCGTCCTGATCGTAGTTCTGCTGTGCAGACCGACCGGCATTCTCGGTCATAAAACGACAGAAAAGGTTTGAGGGAGGCAACGACATGACAACACAGAAAAAGCTCCGCATGACGCCGGAGCAGCGTGCGCTCACGCCCATCCGCATCCCGATGCCGCTGCGGTATCTTATCAACCTTACACTGATTCTCTGTCTTTGGCTCGTATTCCGGGCACTGATCACAGGCGGCGTCATCACGAATTACTGGACCGGTATTTTGATCACGGTCGGCATCAACATCATTCTGGCCGTCTCGCTGAACGTGGCGACCGGTTATCTCGGGCAGCTTCCGCTCGGGCATGCAGGCTTTATGGCAGTCGGCGCGTATGCCGGCGGCATCTTCATGAAGGCCACCCCTGCGGCAGAGCTTCTCAAATCCGGCCAGAATGCAGCTGCGCTTCCGTATATTCTGGCAGCGCTCGTTCTCAGCGCCGTGATCGCAGGTGTATTTGGCCTTGTGATCGGTATTCCGGCGCTGCGGCTGCGGGGGGACTATCTTGCGATCATCACGCTCGGCTTCGGTGAGATTATTCGTGTGGTACTGACAAACATCGACTCCGTGCTTGGCTTCAGTTTTACATACGGCGCAGCCGGACTCAAGCGCATCCCGAAATTTGCAAGCTTTGATCTGGTATTTGTCTGCGTCGTGCTCTCCTGCACGGTGGTGCATGTGATCATGAAATCGCGGCACGGACGCGCGATCCTTTCCATCCGGGAAAATGAGATCGCATCGGAAAGCGTCGGCATTCCCACAACATATTATAAGACGTTCGCATTTGCAGTCTCTGCCATGCTGGCCGGTATGGCAGGATGCCTGTACGCGGGCTATCTCGGCTCACTGTACCCGGCAACGTTCAAATTTATGAAATCGATCGAGATCCTTGTCATGGTTGTTCTCGGCGGCATGGGTTCCATGCTCGGCTCCGTGCTCTCGGCCTCGGTCCTGACCGTTTTGCCGGAGGCGCTGCGCTCGGTCGAGGATCTGCGCATGGTCGCATATTCGTTGGCGTTGGTCGTGATGATGATCTTCCGTCCGAAGGGGCTGCTGGGCAACTATGATTTTTCCATGTCAAAAGCGCTTGAACGTATCCTGAATACCGTATTCCGTCCGAAGCTGCGCGCGGCAAAGAAGAAGGAGGGCAGTGACCATGTCCAGAGCTGATCGGCCAAAAACAAAGCTGGTCGAGGTACCCTCGACCAACATCATTCCGGAACGCGACATCGGTATGCCGCCGATTCTGGAGACACGCCACCTCGGCATCGATTTCGGCGGCCTGACCGCCGTGAGTGATTTCAATTTTGCCATTGGCCGCACGGAGATCGCCGGACTGATCGGGCCAAACGGCGCAGGCAAGACGACCATCTTCAATCTGCTGACAAAGGTCTATCAGCCGACGCGCGGGACGATCCTGCTGGACGGCATTGATACAGCAGGGAAGTCCACCATTCAGGTCAACCAAATGGGCATTGCCCGCACGTTTCAGAACATCCGCCTTTTCCGAGAGCTTTCCGTGCTTGACAACGTTCTGATCGGGCTGCACAATGAGATGAAGTATTCCACACTCAGCGCGATCTTCCGTCTGCCGGACTATTGGCGTCGTGAGCGCATCGCGAAGGAGCGTGCAATGGAGCTTCTGAGCATCTTTGACATGCAGGCTCTGGCGGAGCACAAGGCAGGCTCGCTGCCGTATGGCGCGCAGCGCCGTCTGGAGATCGTCCGTGCGCTGGCGACAAACCCGTGCCTGCTGCTGCTCGATGAGCCGGCAGCCGGTATGAACCCGTCGGAGACCGCTGAGCTGATGGACAACATTGTCCGCATCCGGGACACCTTCGGCATTGCGATCCTGCTGATTGAGCACGACATGAACCTTGTCATGGGCATCTGCGAGGGCATCTGCGTTCTGAATTTCGGAAAAATCATCGCAAAAGGAACGCCGGATGAGATCCAGTCCAACCCCGCGGTCATCGAGGCGTATCTTGGAAAGAGAAAGGAGGGCGCGGCATGCTGACAGTTCAGAATCTGCATGTCTACTACGGTGCGATCCATGCGGTCAAGGGCGTCTCACTGGAGGTTCGTGACGGTGAGATCGTCACGCTGATCGGCGCGAACGGTGCAGGAAAAAGCACAGTCCTCAACACCATCTCCGGCCTGCTGAAGCCGAAAAGCGGCTGCATCGACTTCATGGGGGAGCACGTCGGCGGTATGTCTCCGAATAAGATCGTCCAGAGGGGCCTTGTACAGTGCCCGGAAGGGCGGCGTATCTTTGCTCGGATGACAGTGGAGGAAAATCTGCAAATGGGCGCATACACCTGCCCAAAATCTGAGCTGAATGCGCATCTTGAGCGCGTCTACGAGCTTTTTCCGCGGCTGAAAGAGCGGTACAGACAGCTCGGCGGGACGCTCTCCGGCGGCGAGCAGCAGATGCTTGCGATGGGACGCGCAATGATGAGCCAGCCAAAGCTGCTAATGCTGGACGAGCCCTCGATGGGTCTTGCGCCGCTGCTGGTGGAGCAGATCTTTGAGATCATCCGCTCGCTGCACCGTGCAGGAACAACGATCCTGCTTGTCGAGCAGAATGCGCAGATGGCGCTTCAAGTCGCGGACAGAGCCTACGTTCTGGAATCCGGCACGATCACGCTCTCTGGCCTTGGACATGAACTTTTGGAGAGTGATTCCATCAAAAAAGCCTATTTGGGTGGATAAATCGAAACAAATTCCCACAGGAGAAATCCTGTGGGAATTTTATCTGAGAAAAAGGGCAGGGAAGCGCTAGATCTTGATTTTGGAGAGGGGATTGGCCTCTGCGGCGATCTTCAGCTCCGTATTCTCAATGTGCGTGTAGATCTGCGTCGTATTGAGATTCTCATGACCGAGAACCTCCTGGAGCGTCTTGAGATCAACGCCGTTTGAGAGCATCAGCGTTGCGGCAGTGTGGCGCAGCTTGTGCGCGGAAAACTGCGTCGAGTCCAGACCGGCCTCCAACAGATGCTTCTTGACGAGCCGGTGAACCGCGGTGACGCTGATGCGGTTTTTGTCGCGCGAGCCAAAGAGCGCGCGATTGTCTGTGAGTACGATTTTGTTGCGTTCGACCAGATAATCGTCGATGGCTTTGCGGCAGGAGGCGCCCATATAGACGATACGCTCCTTGTTGCCCTTGCCGACGACGCGGATACGGTCATCGTAGACATCCGACAGATTCAGCCCGACCAGCTCTGAGCGCCGGATGCCGCAGTTCAAAAAGAGCATCAGGATCGCAAAATCGCGCGCTTGATTCGGCCCGGAGACGGCGCGGAGCAGCGCCGTAGATTCCTCGAGACTCAGGTATTTCGGAAGGCTTTTGCGGAGCTTCGGCAGCTCAATGTCCTTTACGGGATTTTCCTTGATCTGCTTTGTCGAAACGCTGAGATAATTGTAGAAGGATTTGAGCGCCGACAGCTTTCGCGCGCGTGCAGCCGTACCGATGCCGGGCTCGTCGTGCGAGCCCTCCGGAATGCGGTCGTTTGCGAGAAACGAGAGAAAGTCAAAAACCTCATACGTGCTGACGCTGCGCACGAAGTCCAGATCCACGTCGCTGATCGGGATGTCCTCAAGCGGCGTATTCACCGGCAGCTCGTGACGCATGAGCTTTATGAAGCGCAGAAACATCCGGATATCCAGATAGTATTCGGAGATGGTGCGCCGCGACTGGCCCTTGATCGTTTCATGATAAGAAAGAAATTCGCGCAGGATCTGCGGGCAATCCTGATAGTTTTCCATATTGAACGCTCCGTTTCATCGCTTGTGTCATTTGGCAGGTTTTTCGGCTGGATCGCGCACGGCAGTGCAAACGCGGCCTTGTATGGCTGTATTGTATCATATCCGCCGCTCGAACGCAACAAAATTTTTATTTTGTTGCGTTCGTTCTTTTTATGCGTATTTTTCAAACAAATGCGGCTCGGCCTCCCCCATGCGAATTAAAAATCTGCCAGGGGCAGCCGCGTGAAGCCGCGCGCCCTTGGCAGATTTCTATTTGATCGATGCGTCGTGCTCCCGTCAATAAATCACATAGACCATACGGTACAAAAACCGTTTCCACGGACGCTTTTCCTGCATCAGCTCGTGCGTCAGCGCATCGCAGTGTGCCTTGAGCGGCGCAAGCTCCTGCGGCGTCAGCCTGTGCTGGCTGAATTTCGCCTTCAGCGCGAGCGCCTCCAGCTCCGGCGGAACCTCGCATCCTGCCAGCTTCGACAAAAACCGCAGATGCCGGAAATGCATGACCGCCTGACGGTTGAGATTGCCCCGTGAGAGCTGTGTGCTGCGTCCCGCCAGCCGCACAATGCGGTATACGAACCACAATGCGATGGCGGCAAGGATGCCAAGCACCCAGAAAAGCACCGTGCGCCACACGCCGGACTTCCCTGCTGCACTGCCGGGGGCCGTTGTGGTCTGCGGTGCATCGTGTCCCCCGGTATTTGAAGTGGATACGGCCGGGGATGGCGTTTCCGGCTGCTGCGGGATATCCGGCTGCACATCCGGCGTAGGCTCCGGCTCGGCGGTATCCGGCTCCGGACTGGTCTCCGGCGTATCCGCGGAGAGATCGGCGGGCGGGGGATCGAGCACGAGCCACTGCGCTCCGTCATAGTATTCGACCCAGGCGTGCGCATCGTCCTCGGTAACGGGCGTCCACTCCCCTTCTGCGGCAGACACGGTGTATCCGGTCACATACCGCGCCGGGACGCCGCAATAGCGCAGCAGAAGCGCCGCAGACGTTGCAAAATGCACGCAATAGCCTGTGTCGCTCTGCGTCAAAAACCAGTAGACAAAATCCTCGCCGGATGGGACACGCGCAGTCTCAAGGCTGTATATCTTCCCTTTTTGAACGAGCGCAGTGACCGCTTTTGTGCAGGTCTCGATACCGGATACAGACGCCTGCGGAAGTGAACGAACCTCGTCAAGCTCCAGAAGCGACGCACGCAGGTCATCCGGAAGCTCCAGATAATACCGGCGCACAAAGGCGCTGTAGTCGCTGTCGCCGCTCGTCTCCGACCAGCGGTAACGGGTGGAAAAATCGATGGAATACTGCGTTGCCTGCTGCGAATTGCGCACATAGGCGTCAAAGTACGGCGTCATGCCCTCCGGCAGTGCGACAGGCTTGTACGGCAGATAGCAGATGGACGATTTCATATCGGTCTTGATCTCCAGTGTCCGCACAGCCTCCTGCGTTTCTGACAGGAAGGCATCCTCCGGCACGGAAAGCTCCGCATACGCGCTCTTGGGGAGCGCCGTCCAGGTGCTGTCCTGGTAGGCCGCCATCGAGTCCGCGCGCAGATGATAGGTCCCCGCGAGCGGCGAACGGATGTCCATGATGTGCCGGCCGGTCTTGCTCTGCGGGCCGACGCGCGAAAGATCGACACGCTCCACGCTGGAATCCCACACGCGGCTTCCAAGCGTACTGGGCGAAAACGGCGAGACGAGCTCCATCTGCCCTGTTTTGTGATCCATGCGGAACAGCGAGAGCCTATCGAGCGCGGAGCTGACGCTGCTTTGCAGACTCTCCTGCCACGCGCCCCTCTCATACGCCCCCGGCGGAGAGATCAGGACGAGCAGCCCGATCAAAGCCGCAAGCGGCAGCGCAAGCAGCGCGCTCAGGCGGCACGCGGCTCTGCCGCTTTCTCTGCGGATGCTCTGCGTCAAGAACGCCAGCGCCAGCGCACCGATCAGCAGCAGCACCGCCCATGCTGCCGGTACCGTTTCCAGAATGAACAGGCAAAGTACCAGAAACGGAAGCCCCGCCGCAGCACAGAGCAACGGCGTGCGCCGCTGTTCGAGTGAAAATGTACACAAAAATGCCAGGATCACTGCCGGAAGAACCAGAAATGCGTTGGCCGTCTCCGCCATCGCGATCCCATCCGGCAGGGAAAGCTCCTGCCCAAGCGAGTAGGCGGCAGAAAAACATGCAACGACTCTCTCCGCCGCAACGAAAAACGCGCTTACACACGCCTCCCAGCGGAGATAGAGCAGCGCACCGAGCAGCAAGGGTGCAGCACATATCGCAAACCACGCATGACGCAGTCCGCAGAAAACGGCAAACAGCAGGCAGAGCGCCGCACACGTCAGAAAAAGCGGAAGCGGATCGACCGGGATCTGGAACGCGGTCACCGGGCACATCAGTGCCCCGAATGTGACGGCAAGGGCGTAAAGGGCGCCGGAGAGCGCCTGCGTCACGTCAAAGCGCTTCATACCGTCACCTCCTCCGGAAGGCGGATGTGATACCGCCAATCTGCTGCCGCAAAGCTCCTGCCCGCGATCGAGGGCATATCCGCGCGCAGCGGCGTATCCAAAAGTGCCTGCATCAGCGCCTCCAGCTCCGCCTCGCCGCCGACCGGCATGGTCACAGGTTCGAGATCCTTCGGTGAGAGCCAGCAGACAAAATGCGCTGCCTCATGCTCCAGAAGCCAGCGGCTCACCCAGAGCAGGATGGCAAGCTTTCGGTCGGCATCGCGCCGCTCGCCCGTGAGGTCGAGCGTCAGCAGGACGTATCGGCGGTCCGGCTCCTGAGCCTCGCGGACGATCAGCTTGTCCGTCTTGGCGGACAGCTTCCAGTGAATGTCGCGCATACTGTCTCCGGGCCGGTATTCGCGCATGTCGTGTATTTCGGAAAAGCCGCCGCCGTGCTTCGGGCGGTAGGCGCGCGCCTGAAAGCGGCTGAGATTCGGGAGCGGCTCCGGCGCCTCGGGCGTTGGCCAAACACGCAGCACGCCCAGCTCCGGCAGACGCATTTTGAATGAAACCAGGCCGAGATAATCCGTCATCTTCCCGCGCGAAAAGGAATACGCATACGCGCCGCAGTGCGCCGTCGCAAGAACGATGTCGCGCGCGTCCCACGCGGCGAAGCGGTACTCCTGCGTGTCCGTTGTGCCGCCCATGCGGTCGGTGCAGGTCAGACGGATGCTGCACGGCAGCGCCGGAAGGACGGGCCTGCGCGCGTTCACGAGATGCAAAAGCGCCTCCTCCCCGACCGTACAGCATTCCGGCAGATGCGCAGAAAATCGCTGGTGCAGGACGCAGGGCAGACTGAATATCAGCGAGAAAACAGGCAGGCACAGCAAAAACACTAGCAGGAACCAGGAGATCCAGCCGCTATAATAGATGTGAAAGAGCAGCATTCCGGCAAGCAGCGCCGCATACAGCAGTCGAGCCTTCCGCATCTCAGACCCTCGGTGCCGGCGTGCGCTTGAGGATCTCCTCGAGCACGGTTTCCGGCGTGATGGCCTTTGCCTCAGCCTCGGGCGACATGAGAAGCCGGTGCGCGACGGTGCTGACAAACACGGTCTGAACGTCCTTCGGCACGACATAATCACGCCCCTGCACATAGGCGACCGATTTTGCCATGGCGGTCACGGAGAGCGTAGCACGCGGGCTTGCACCGCGCAGGATAAGCGGATGCGCGCGCGTCGCGCCGATCAGCGAGACGGTGTAGTCAATCAGCTCAGCCTTCATGTACACGGCTGCCGCTTCGTCCTGCATGGCGGCGAGCTGCTCGCGCGTGACCACAGGCCGGATCAGCGCCAGCGGATTGCCGCCCTGACGGCGGAGCACCATATTCCGCTCATCCTCCGGCTCGGGATAGCCGATGGACATGCGGACGGTGAAGCGGTCCATCTGCGAATCCGGGAGAAGCTGCGTGCCGGACGCGCCGGTCGGGTTCTGCGTTGCAAAGACGATGAACGGCTGCGGGATGCGGTGGCTGACGCCGTCAACGGTGACCTGCCCCTCCTCCATCGCCTCCAAAAGTGCGGACTGCGTGCGCGAGGTCGCGCGGTTGAGCTCGTCCGCGAGAAAAATATTGCAGACGATGGCGCCCGGCTGATAGCGCATGGCGCCTGTCTCCTTATTATAAATGGAATAGCCGGTGATATCCGAAGGCAGGACGTCCGGCGTAAACTGTACGCGGCCGTACTCCAGACCGAGTGCCTTTGCAAACGCCAGCGCCATCGTCGTTTTTCCGACGCCGGGAATGTCCTCCAGCAGAATGTGTCCGCGCGCGAGAATGACGGTCATGACCCAAACGAGCACGCGGTCCTTACCAACGACCGCTTTTTTGACCTCGCCGAGGATCTGACTGATCTGGTTCATAAAAGCGCCTCCATCCGTGTTGTTTTCTTACCAGAAAGTATACCACCAGTACCGAGTTTTTCCAAGATAAAAAGAAATTATGAGCCATTTTTTAAGAAAACGGAAATACTATGTAAATTCACGAATTTGCGTATTTACACGCTTTGATTTTTGCAGTAAAATTATTTCAGATTCTCAAGGAAAGAGGTACTCCTATGGAAAACGCAGTAAAACGGATCGGAGTTCTGACATCCGGCGGCGACGCCCCCGGCATGAATGCAGCAGTACGCGCGGTCGTGCGTGCCGCGACCTTCCGCGGCATCGAGTGCATCGGCATCCGCCGCGGCTATACGGGTCTGATCAACGGCGATTTCATGAAACTGACAACCGACAATGTTTCTCATATCATCAATCGCGGCGGCACGATGCTCTACACCGCGCGCTGCGAGGAATTCCGCACTGTGGAGGGCCAGCAGAAGGCGGCGGCGACCTGCAAGCTGCTGGGGCTCGGCGGCATCATCGGCATCGGCGGCGACGGCACATTCCGCGGTCTTGTCGAGCTGAGCAAGCAGGGCATTTCCGTCGCGGGTATCCCCGCAACGATCGACAACGACATCGTCTGCACAGACTATACCATCGGCTATGACACCGCAGCCAACACGGCGGTCGAGGCCATCGACCGTCTGCGTGATACGATGCAGTCGCACGAGCGCTGCTCCGTGGTCGAGGTCATGGGGCACAATGCCGGCCATCTGGCGCTGTATGTCGGCCTTGCGACCGGTGCAACCGCAGTTCTGGTGCCGGAAAAGGGCGTCGATTTCGAGCGCGATGTCATTGACCGCATCCGTCAATCGCGCCTTGCGGGCAACACGCATTTTATGATCATCGTCGCAGAAGGCGCCGGCAGCGGCATGGAGATCGGCAAGGTCATCCATGACGTGCTCGGCCTCGATCCGCGTGTGACCATTCTTGGCCACATTCAGCGCGGCGGTACGCCGTCGGCGCGCGACCGCGTGATGGCGACGCGCATGGGCTATCACGCCGTCAAAGTTCTTGCCGAGGGCAAGACCAACCGCGTCATCTGCGCCCGCAACGGCGGCATGATGGATCTCGACATTCTCGAGGGGCTTGCCATGAAGAAGGGGCTCAACGCCCAGCAGTATGAGGTGCTGGAGGCCATGACCGGCATCGGAAGCTGACCCGCCGGCACGAGCGCTGCAAAGTATTTCGATCAAACAGAAAAAGAGAACGCATCCCCACCGTGGTCCTACGGTGGGGATGCGTTCTGCATGTGCGATATGCTATGGGCGCAAGCCGGTCAGGCGAAGACCGGTCACGCTTTCGGATGGTATTTGTTATAGACTGCCTTGAGATTCTGCTTGACAAGCTGCGCATAGACCTGCGTGGAGGAAATATCGCTGTGGCCGAGCATTTCCTGAATGGAGCGCAGATCCGCGCCGTTCTCCAGCAGGTGCGCTGCGAAGCTGTGGCGCAGTGTGTGAGGCGTGATATCCTTGTCGATGTGCGCCTTTTCCTGATAGAATTTGATGATCTTCCAGAAGCCCTGACGCGACATGCGCTCGCCGGAGATGTTGACGAACAGTGACTGCTCCGACGGGTCGGCGATCATTTTCGGGCGTACGTCCTCCATATAATCCGCAAGCGCCTGCAGCGCCTCCGGGTAGAGCGGAATGATGCGCGTTTTACCGCCGCCAGCGCAGCGCAGAAAGCCGCCCGAAAGACTTACATCGTCATAGTTGAGATTGATGAGCTCGCTGACGCGAATACCGGTCGCATACAGCACCTCCAGCATCGCCTTGTCGCGGTAGCCCTTCATGTCCGAGCATTTCGGCTGCTCCAACAGAAGCTCGACCTCCTTGCCGGAGAGGATCTGCGGGAGCTTTTTCTCTGTTTTCTCCAGCTTGATGTTGCGCACCGGATTCTGGTCGATCTCATCCTCGCTGAGCGCGAACATGTACAGGCTTTTGAGCGAAGCAAGGCTGCGCGAGACCGTTGCAGGCGATTTTCCGCGGTTCTGGAGCCACTGCACATAATCCGCAATCGTCCGCTGCGTTGCCTCGAGCACATCTGTTCCCAGCGTGAGCAGGTATGACGCATACTGATGAATGTCCCGCATGTAAGACGACACGGTATTATTCGATGCGTGTTTGATCTCGATGAGGTAATCCTCATACCGGGTAATGATGTCCGCTGCCATATGTAAGCCCTTCCAATGCAGAATGTGTGCATGACAAAGAATGCCGGGTTTTGAAATGAATCCCCGCAATCGGCAGTATGCATGAGCCAAGGTGCGCCGCAGAACGAAAAAGTGGAAATAAAAAACGCGCAGATGAACGCGCGAAATAATTATTTCTACTAAAGCGCCTCTGTGGAAGTGAGGCTAATATACCGCATTTGGCCTTGAATTTCAAGGAAAAAAGCGTACTTCTTA